>Ga0247837_1001550_pt1 | contig 47118 bp, 41 predicted proteins | sample LaCtaG_2_FD_187115 | JGI IMG/M metagenome (GOLD analysis project Ga0247837, IMG submission 187115) | Freshwater microbial communities from meromictic Lake La Cruz, Castile-La Mancha, Spain - LaCruzMarch2015_14.5m | ecosystem: Environmental > Aquatic > Freshwater > Lake | place: Spain: Castile-La...
ATTGATCGCTTGCGGGCGGTAGCAAGTTCTCCTCCTTAGCCATCTGATTGGCCCCATTCGGGGGCCCATCGCGGGCCGACAACCCATCATCTGAGGCGAGAATGCAGTCCCTAGCGCCGCCGCTGCTCCGCCCCCATGGCCCAGGCCCAGCCCGTCGCTCCGGCCCCGCCCCCCAACTGGGTGGCCTCGCGCCATCCCTTGGGCTGGTTGATTGACCGGCTGCTGGCCGTCGAGCCCCTGCGGCGGCTGTTGTTCCTGCAGGCCCGCCAGCTGATCATCCGCACCGCCGAGCGGCGCGGCATCGCCTGGCGGGCCCGGCGCGAGGAGCTCGTGCGCCAGGCCGAGCCGCTGCTGGCCAGCAGCACCGATGCGGGCACCGCGATTCCGCCCTACTACCGGGCCCGCTTCCACGCCTACCAGGAGGGCAACCTTTGCTGGCAGGCCCGGTGCGCAACGCCCTCGACATCGGCTGCTCTGTGGGCGTCAGCACCCTGGCCCTCAAGGACTGGCTGGAGCGGCGCGAGGGCACAGGCGTCACCGTCGAGGGCCTCGACCTCTCCCCCCAGATGCTGGCGGTGGCCAGGGTCCGCGATCCCGGAGGGCGGATCCGCCGCTGGCACCACGCCGCCGCCGAGGCCACCGGCCTGCCGGCGGCCAGCGTTGATCTGATCACCCTCCAGTTCGTCTGCCACGAGCTGCCCGCCGGCGCCACCCGGGCGGTGCTGCGGGAGGCGGCCCGGCTGTTGCGGCCCGGCGGGGTGGTGGCCCTGGTGGACCAGGACCCGGATTCGGCCGTGATCCGCCGGCTGCCGGCGCCGATCGCCACCCTGCTCAAGAGCACCGAGCCCTACCTGGAGGACTACTTCAGCCTCGATCTGCCCAGGGCCCTGGAGCAGGCCGGCTTTCGCGAGGTGCGCCGGGAGGCCTGCGATCCCCGCCACCGGGTGCTGGTGGCGCGACTGGCCTAGTCCCAGCCCACCAGCGCGATCTTGCCGATCGTGCTCCCTGAGGCGAGCTGGGTGTGGGCGACCTCCAGGTTGGCGGCGTTGATGGGGCTCAGGGTGCGGCCCAGGGTGGGGCGCAGCTCGCCGGCCTCGAGGAGTTCGGCGAGGCGATCCAGGATCTCCCCCTGCCGTCCCATGTCGGCGGTCTGGAACTGGGAGCGGCTGAACATGAACTCCCAGGCGAAGCGCACGCTCTTGGCCTTGAGCCGATTGAGGTCGAGGGGGCGGCGGTTGCCCACGATCGCCACGATCGACCCCAGCGGCGCGATGAGCTCGGCCATCACCTCCCAGTAGGCGTCGGTGTCGCTGAAGTTGGCGATCCGATCCACTGCCTCGAAGCCCAGGGCGGCCAGCTGGGGGGCCAGGGGCTGGTGGTGGTCGACCACGTGATCGGCCCCCAGCTGCCGCACCCAGGCGGCACTCTCCGGCCGCGACGCGCTGGCGATCACCACCGCCCCGGCCCGGCGGGCCAGCTGGATGGCGATCGAGCCCACCCCGCCGGCGCCGCCGAGGATCAGCAGGCTGCGGCCCCGCCCAGTGCCACCGGTTGGATCAAGGTCGAGGCGCTCGAACAGGGCCTCCCAGGCCGTCAGCCCCGTCAGCGGCACGCTGGCCGCCTCGGCCCAGGAGAGCCGCGCCGGTTTGCGGCCCACCAGGCGTTCGTCCACCAGCACGGCTTCGGCGTTGCAGCCGGCCCGTCCCGCATCGCCGGCGAACATCACCGCATCCCCCACCCGGAAGCGGCCCACCCGCTCCCCGGTCGCCGCCACCACCCCGGCGCCGTCCCAGCCCAGCTGACGGGGCGGATCCCCCGCGCCCACGGCGGCCCGCAGCTTGGTGTCGATCGGGTTCAGCGCCACCGCCTCGACCCGCACCAGCAGGTCGTGGGGGCCGGGGACGGGCTCCGGCAGCTCCGTGTCGACCAGGGCCGGGGTGGCGAGAATCGCTCGCATGGCGGGAGGGTTCAGTAGCGGCAGTAGCCCACTTCTCCCTTCAGGGGCGGTTTGCAGGGGAAGCGCAGCGGCACGAAGATCCGGTTGCCGTTGGCGTCGTTGGTGAGGGTGATGTTGCCCTGGACGAACAGCTCCCGGCGCCAGAGTCCCCCCAGCCGATCGCGCAGCAGGTCGCTGCCGCTGGCGTCCTTGCCCTTGCCGGACACCGCCCGGTAGGTCATCGACTGGCCGTCCTTCCAGCGGATCTTCAGGCCGCCGGGAAGTTGTTCATCGACGCAGGCCAGGGGTTTGTCGTTGTACTCGCAGTCCTTCCAGCCGTCGCGCGGGATCTGGGGCGGGACCGGCCGCTCGGCAAGGGCGGGGGCCCCCACCGCCAGCAGCAGGGGCAGCAACACGCCGCTTGCCAACGGCTTCAAGACCTCGCGGCGGCAGCGGATGGACACGGGCAGCCCCTGGTGGATCGCTCCCCGTAGTCTCCCCCCAGAGTCCCCGTTTCGCCCCATGGCCGTGCAACATCGCTGGTCGGATGCCGCCGCCCGCGAGGCGATCGCCCGCTACGGCGCTCAAGGTGTGGGCGAAGACCTGGCCCTGCGCACCTACTCGGCCCGGCTGCTGGGGGCCGACCCCGAGCTGGTGCTGCACGGCGGCGGCAACACCTCGGTGAAGACCACCGTGCACGGGCTGCTGGGCGAGCCGATCCGGGTGCTGTGCGTCAAGGGATCGGGCTGGGACCTGGCCACGATCGAGCCGCCGGGCCATCCGGCGGTGCGGCTGGAGCCCCTGCAGGCCCTGCGGGTCCTGGAGTCCCTCAGCGACGAGGCGATGGTGGCGGCCCAGCGCCAGAACCTGATCGATCCGGCCGCCCCCAACCCCTCGGTGGAGGCGCTGCTCCACGCCTTCCTGCCCCACACCTTCGTCGACCACACCCACTCGATCGCCCTGCTGGCCCTGGCCGACCAGCCCGATGCGGCCGAGGTCTGCCGCGAGGTCTACGGCGATCGGGTGGCCCTGGTGCCCTACGTGATGCCCGGCTTCGCCCTGGCCAAGGCGGCGGCCCTGGCCTACGAGGCCGCGGCGGCCGGCGGCAGCGAACCGGAGGGCATGGTGCTGCTGCAGCACGGCCTGTTCTCCTTCGGAGCGACGGCCGAGCAGAGCTACGACCGGATGATCGACCTGGTGCGGCGGGCCGAGGAGCGCCTGGCCCGGGGCGAGCGCTCGCTCCATGCGGTGGCCGTGCCGGAGCGCCCCGCCCCTGCGGCGGCGGTGCTGCCGTTGTTGCGGGGCGCCCTGGGCCGGGCCGCCGTCGCCGCCGGCGTCCGTCCCCACTGGATCCTGGCGCTGCGCGACACCCCCCTGGCACGCGCCATCAGCGACGACGCCCGATTGGGCGACTGGGCCGGTCGGGGCGTCGCCACCCCCGACCACGTCATCCGCACCAAGGCCCGGCCCCTGGTGCTGCCGCCCCTGCCGCCCGGCGGCGACGGCCACGCCCTGGCCGCCTGGGGCAAGGCGTTGGAGCAGGCCCTGGAGGCCTACGGGGCCGACTACCGCGCCTATTTCCAGCGCCAGAACGCCGCCGCCGGGGGCGTCAAAAAGGCGCTCGATCCCCTGCCGCGGGTGGCGGCGATCCCCGGCCTGGGGCTGGTGGGGATCGGCAAGTCGGCCGCCGAGGCGGCCACCGTGGCCGACATCGCAGGCGCCTGGGCCCAGACCCTGCTGGCGGCCGAGGCCATCGGCCGTTTCGCGCCGGTGGGCGAGGCCGACACCTTCGCCATGGAGTACTGGAGCCTGGAGCAGGCCAAGCTCGGCAAGGCGGCCGAGAAGCCCCTGGCCCGCCAGGTGGTGCTGGTCACCGGCGGCGCCGGCGCCATCGGTGCCGCCATCGCCCGGGCCTTCGCCGCCGCCGGGGCTGACGTGGCGGTGCTCGATCTGGAGCAGGAGGCCGCGGCGGTGGTGGCCGCCGCCTGTGGCAAGCGGGCCCTCGCCGCGGCCTGTGACGTCACCGACCCGGCGGCGGTGCAGGCCGCCATCGCCGCGGTGGCGGCCCACTTCGGCGGCCTCGACATCGTGGTGAGCAATGCCGGCGCCGCCTGGACCGGCCCGATGGCCACCCTGGCCGACGCCGACCTGCGGGCCAGCTTCGAGCTCAACTTCTTCGCCCACCAGAGCGTCGCCCAGGCGGCGCTGGCCGTGTTCCGCGCCCAGGGCCTGGGCGGCCAGCTGCTGTTCAACGTCAGCAAGCAGGCGCTCAATCCGGGTCCCAACTTCGGCGCCTACGGCATCAGCAAGGCGGCCCTGCTGGCCCTGGTGCGCCAGTACGCCCTGGAGGAAGGCGAGGCCGGCGTGCGGGTGAATGCCATCAACGCCGACCGCATTCGCTCGGGCCTGCTCGACGACACGATGATCAAGGAGCGCTCCGCCGCCCGGGGCATGAGCGAGGAGCTCTACATGGCCGGCAACCTGCTGGGCGCCGAGGTGCGCGCCAGCGATGTGGCCGATGCCTTCGTGGCCCTGGCCCGGATGGAGCGCACCACCGGCGCCGTGCTCACGGTGGATGGCGGCAACGTGGCGGCGATGGTGAGGTAACGGGTCTTCCGACCATGGCAGTTGTGATCGAGGGGACCACTCCCGGTCATGGGCCGTCTCCCTGTGGATCTGGCATCTGCGTGTGCTGAGCCAACCCCTCAATGGGGCGTCGCTTCCCTACCACGACCACGACCAGGACGGCATTGCAGTGGATGCCATCGTGCAGCTGCGTGATGATCGCTGGGTAGCGATCGAAAGGTAACTGGGAGAGGGCTTTGTGGAGCAGGCCGCCGGCAGCTTGCTGGGCCACCAACACGGAGGCGGTGCTGGATCTTGACGGCGATGGCCAGCTGATCGAGACGACCCCAACCGCAGGAGGCACAGGAGCCCGCAACCAGACGCTTGCAGGCCGCTCTGGCTGGCGGTGCGCCAGAGCGGCCTGCCCCTGAAGGTGTTCGACAGCCCTACAGGCTTCCTGCTGCCGGAGGGCTGCGTGCGCCCGGGAACCGCGATCAGACGGTGGGCGTGGAGCGCCGGAGGCGGCTTCGCAGGCGCCGGCTCCAGCCGAAGGCGGCACCGACCCCCAGCAGCGGCAGGGGGCCGGGAACCTGTGATGTTGGGGGCACCGAGGGGGTGATCAGGTCGAGGTCGGCGACCTCGGCGTCCGTGAGCACGTTGTCGAAGATTCGGATGCCCGCCACAGATCCTGAGGAACTTTCACCTCCGACATCGGCATCGTCTTGAAAGATGTTCAGCAGGTTGTCCACCGATATGACGCCATCAGAAGAGGAATCGGTGAACGAAAACACCAGGTTTCCGTCGAAATAGGCGCTGACAAGTTTGGTGGAGCTGTCTCTGGTGAGCACGGCTTCAAGGAAGGTTCCGGGACCCACCGCGGGGCCACCTATGGCTGCATCGAAAAAATTGAGCTGGCCTTCAAATGTATAGAGCCCTCTGTCTTTGGTGAGGTTCTTGAAGTCGAGGATCTTTCTGTAGTTTGAGATGTTATTGAAGCTGAACAGAGCCGCGATCGTGTAGTTGTCGCTGATCAGGCCCGTGGTGTCCAGCGACAGGCCCTCATTTTGCCCGAAGTTGTAGACAGTGGTGGGGGTGCCTCCGATGACGGCGGGGGCGTAGGTGCCCAGAACGAAGGGAACCAAATCGGGGGCTGTGAGGATTGTGCTGGAGAGCGTGTTCTGGAACTCATAATTCGCTACTACCGCCGCCTTGGCCGGCAGGGCGGCCCCGAGGCAGCAGAGGCCGGCGATCGTGGTTCCGGCCAGAGTGGCCATGGCCGGGGAACGCTTCGCCGCCACCGGGGTGGATGCCGTGGTGGCGGGAAAGGATGGGGAACCCATCTATAAAACACAGAAATTCTCACTAACCTCTAAGGGGGGGGGTGGCTTGTCAAGTTTCTTCCTCAGTCTCCAGGGTCCAGCGTTGTGATGAGTCGCGCTGAGCTCACGCCCCGGGGCTCTCCGGACGGCTGAGCGTTTTCTCAGGCGCTGCATGCCGCTTCCAGCTCCTGCCGCAGACGCGGCAGCGCCTCCAGGAGCTGATCACGGGGGCAGGGCAGTGGAGGTTCTGCGGCGCTGCTGGGGACCTTCACGGCGAAGTCCGCCAGTACCAGCCCCATCTCGGGCCGTCGCACCTGGGCCGCTGGGCCCCCAGCCGCACCAGACGGGCGTCGTCCTGAGGAGGCATTGATCCCCTCCCCTCCCTTGCCCCCGGACGCGACCGAGCACCTGCCAGCGGAACTGCCCAGATGGACCACCGTGTGGTGGTCTTCCGCCAGCAGCCTCAGCCGCAGGCCCAACGGCTCAGTGGCGGCGCCGAGTTTCCTGGCGTGGAGCTGGAACTGGGTGAAATCTGGGCGGGTTGAGCACGCCTGGGGCTGCACCGATGGAGGGATGGGCCTGTACCCACCAGGGTGATCAAGCCACTGAGCAGCAAGAGCACCAGGACCACGGCGCCATGGAGGGGTGGGGGAGCACAGGGATCGTTGGGGCAGGGCCCGGCCACCGCGGCCCGGCAAGGTCTACGCCGTCACTTCGCAGTTGCTCACACCCATCAACGTAGGCGGATGGCTGAACCACCAATGACGGATTGTCTTCTGCCTGACCGGAATTCGAATCGCCCCATTCAGTGCCTTGATCTGGAAACGAGCCTGCAAATCACCCACATACCAAGGATTGAGCTTGTGGAAAGCAGCACCGATATCATTGAGACCATTGATCACCGTTCTCCGTTCACCGCCAACCAGGCATGAGGTGCGCCAGTTCTTCATTGCCACGAATTCCGCAGCAGCTCCTGTGGCCAAGGCCTCTCTCCAGCTTGCCAGTGAACTCCAGCCGGCAGGCAGTTGACGCTCATGGTGGAATCCAGAGCGTGCATGGGACGGCAGAAGATCAGGGACCCCTGCAGGATTTGAGCGCAGTGCAGATGCTGAAGGACAATGCTCGCCCGCACCGCCGGGTGGCGCTTCAGCACGACAAGTGTGCCTGAGCTGCCCCCTCCTACAGCTGCCACAGAGTGGACAGTGGTACTGCCCAGAGCCGTTGACCCATCGGCAGGGTGTCGCAACCGTCGTAGAGCAGGAAGCCGCCCATGAAGTTCTCCCCGGCCAGGTCCGCCAGCCGCCGCAAGCCTGAGAAGTCGTTTCGTTGCACCGTGGCCTTCGCTTTCACCTCTACGCCAACCACCTCATCTGCTGCGTTTTCGATCACCACATCCACCTCCCGCTGGTCCTTGTCGCGATAGCCAAGCACCTGCAGATCATCCGCGCTCCAGCTGGAGAGCTTGATCAGTTCGCTCACCACATAACTCTCCAGCAGTGGTCCGAAACGGGTGCGGTCGCGCTCCAGGCTGGCGGTGGTGCAACCGAGCAAGCTGGCAAGCAGGCCGGAATCAAGAAACTGGAGCTTCGGGGCCTTCACGATCCGGGCCAGCCGGTTGCTCCACCAGGGCTGTATGCGGCGGAGCAGAAACAACTGCTCGAACACTCCGATGTATTTCGCGGCCGTCTTGTGGTCGAGCCCCACCTGGCCGGCCAGCTGGTTCACATTGGTGAGCTGGCCAGACACCTGGGCCAGGGCGCGCAAGAGGCGGGGCAGCTGCTCCAGCTTCTCGATGCTGGCGATGTCGCGGACATCGCGGCTCAGCAGGGCGTTGGTGTACTGGCGCAGCCAGGCCTCGCGCCGCCGGGCCGTGCCTCGGGCGACAGCCTCCGGGTAGCCCCCGCGCAACACCCGTTCCATCAGCGCAGCGGCGCTGCCGGCAGCAGGATCAGGGGCCCTGAGCTTGGGGATTTCACCGGCAAAGACCAGCTCAAGCCACCGGCCAGGGCTTCCCTCCAGTTCGCAGCCGGCCAGGGGCAGCAGGGTGAGCACCTCCATCCGTCCCGCCAGGGAGTCAGCCACGGCGGGAAGGGTGCGCAGATCGGCCGAACCGGTGAGCAGGAAGCGGCCGGGCCTGCGGTCGCTGTCCACGGCCCGCTTGATCGCCAGCAGCAGCTCGGGCGCCCGTTGCACCTCATCGATCACGGCCCGATCGAGGCTGCGCACGAAGCCGGTGGGATCCTCCCGGGCGGAGAGCAGGGTGGCCGCGTCGTCGAGGCTGAGGTAGTGGAAGCCGTTGGCCGTGAGCGAGCGGGCCAGGGTGGTCTTGCCGGCCTGGCGTGGACCATTGAGCAGCACGACCGGTGTATCGGCCAGGGCCTCCTGCAGCAGGGGAGTGAGGCGCCGCTCCAGCAGGGGTCCGATCGCCATGGCTGATGTTTCGGCCAGATGGGATCAGGCTAGCGTCCAGATTGGAATAAAGGGGCGGCTGGGTGGGATTCAGTTGCCGTCCAGATTGGATGAGCCGCTGCTGCGACCCTGGGGCTCCGGAGATCAACCCCCGCTGAGCAGGCCTGGACCTGCTCAGCGGGGGTTGATCCTGGCCCGTCTGGCATGGGTGGCGTCAAGGATCACCGGCACCCCATCGGCCACGCACCGGCGGAGGCGCGCCTGCAGGGCGGAATCCACCTCCCGCCGGGGGCCCTGGATGGCGGCATCGCCATAGAGCTGCTCGCGGATCCGATCGATGGAAAGGATCGCGGCGGATCTCTCTGGCCTGCCGCTCCAGGATTCAGCCCGCCTTCGCCCGCGCCGCCAGCCACAGGCCCAGGCCGCTCCAGAGCACCACCAGGGCCAGGCAGAGGCCGGTCCAGGCCGGCAGGCCCCAGCCGTCCACCACCAGGGGCGCCACCACGGTGATCACCCCCCCCGCCAGCAGGGGCTGGAGCAGCAGCTGCTTGATCGAGAATGCCGTCACCGCCTGGCTGCGGTCGCCCGGGTCGGCCATGCGCAGCAGCAGCAGGCCGCTCGCCGCCACCCCCGTGGCCTGGCCGAATTCGATGATCGCCCGCTCGAACCAGTCGGGCGGCAGGATCCGCGGGGCCAGCAGCAGGATCACCGCCAGGTTCCACAGCAGACCCGCCAGGGCCAGCACCGTCAGGGGGATCCAGTCGTGGGCCAGCAGGCTCAGGTCCAGGCAGGCGGTGGCGGCGGTGATCAGCAGATCGGCCGAGAGGGTGCCGGTCTGGCCCTGGATGGCCGTCGAGACCCACTGGGTCTGGCCACTCTTCTCCAGGATCAGGCGCACCAGCAGCGAGCCCACCAGGGCCAGGGGGAAGACGGGCAGGGCGTCGATCACCAGGGCGAACACCCCGCCGCTGGCGTCGGCGACCAAGCGCAGCACCGCCAGCGCCCCGCAGCCGAACAGCACCGCCACCCCCGCCAGCCCCAGGTTCACGGCCCAGTCGGCCAGCTGACGCCACAGTGCCGGCACCTCCACGGTGCCCGCCTCCAGGGGCAGACCCATCGGCACCGCCTGCAGCGGCGGCGTCCCCTCCTCCAGGATCGCCACCGCTTCCTCGATCAGCAGGGCCTCGGGGAACTTCAGCCAGCGCCGGGCCCGCCCCAGCACCACCAGCAGGCCGCCCACCACCGTCGACACCAGCAGCCCCACGGTGGCCATCGCCAGCCCCAGGGCCTGGGCCCCCTCCAGCCCCAGCCGCTCGTAGGTGGGCCCCATGGCGGCGGCCGAACCATGGCCGCCCTCGTAGGCCACCTCGATCAGGCAGGCCATCACCGGGCTCACCCCCAGCCAGGGCTGCAGCACCAGCAGCACCGCCAGTCCCCCCACCAGGAACTGGCCGAAGGCCAGGGTGAGCGCCAGCAGCACCTGGGCCGAGAGGGGGCGCCACAGGCCCCCCAGCTTCGGCAGCGGCTTACCCAGCAGCAGGGTGGCGAACACCAGGGTCAGCAGGGGCAGGGGCAGCTGGTCCCACAGGTCGATCACCCGCTGGGGCAGCAGGGGCACCAGCCCGGCCGGGGCCACCAGCAGCCCCAGACCGCCCGCCAGCAGGGCCTCCGGCAGGCCCCAGCGCTTCATGCCCAACAGCCCACCCAGGCTGCTGCCGATCAGCAGCAGCACGGTCAGGGCGGCCATGGCCAGGGCCAGCCACTCCACGCCCTCCAGCACCCCAGTCACCAGCACGGCGATCACAGGTGGAACTGGCGGCGGAAGAAGGCTTCGGTGGCGTCGAGCACCGTGGTGCGCACGCCGCTGTCGCGGAAGCCGTGGCCCTCACCAGTGAACAGGTGCAATTCCGTCTTCAGTCCGCCTCGGCGCAGGGCTTCCACCATGCGCTCACTCTGCCGCGCCGGCACCACCCGGTCGTCCAGGCCATGGAAGAACACCACCGGCACCGTGATTCGCTCCGCATGCCGCAGGGGCGCGCGTTCCTCGTACAGGGCCCGCGCCTCGGGCCAGGGGCCGATCAGGGTTTCGGTGTAGCGGGCCTCGAAGCGGTGATCCACCGCGAGCAGGGCCTCCGGATCCGTCACCGGGTAGCGGACGGCGCCGGCTTTGAACACGTCGGTGAAGCACAGGGCCGCCAGTACGGTGAAGCCGCCGGCGCTGCCGCCCTCAAAGGCCACCCGGGCCGGGTCGGCCCTGCCCGCCGCCACCAGGGCCCGGGCGGCGGCGGCGCAGTCGGCCACATCCACCACGCCCCACTGGCCGTCGAGCCGCTGCCGGTAGGCCCGCCCGAAGCCGGTGGAGCCGCCGTAGTTCACATCCACCACGCCCCAGCCGCGGCTGGTCCAGAACTGAATGGCGAGATTCAGCCCGGTGCCGGCCATGGCGGTGGGGCCGCTGTGGCCCTTCACCAGCAGGGGGGCCTCGGCGCGGCTGCCGTCCCGGGGCGGGTAGTACCAGGCGTGGGTGGGCGCTCCACCGTGGCCGTCGAACCAGAGCGGTTCCGGCCGGCTGATCGCCTCGGCTGCCAGGGGCGGTGGTGCGGCCGGCGTGTGCTGCCAGGTGCCGCTGGCCGTGTCCAGCTCCAGCAGCCCCGGGCCGATCCCGGGCGCCCCGGCCACCGCCACCAGCCGGCCCGCTTCCGCCGTCAGGGACGCCAGCTCATCGAACGGCAGGGGGATCGGCTCGAAGCGGCCGCCCTCGGCCCCCAGCCGGCCCAGCTCCCAGCGCCCCTGGCGGCAGACCGCCGCCAGCAACTGCGTGCCGTCCCAGGCCAGGGTGCGCAGGCCATACACCCATTGAGGCCCGCCGAACTCCGCCTCCATCGGGCAGAGCGGCTGCCAGCGGGGCGGGGTGTCCGCCCCCAGGGCGGCCACGTCGGCCAGCCGTTCCAGGTTCCACCAGCCGCTGCGGTCGTTGGCCACCACCAGGGAGCCGTCATCGAGCCAGAGGGGCTGGAACACCGAGATCCCCTGGGGATCCCCCGGCCCTGAGCCGGCGATGGGCCGGGCCTGCTGCAGCTGCCCGGCCGCGTCGAAGGCGGCGAGCCAGAGCTGGCTGCGCTCCCAGGGCATGAACGGCTGCTGCCAGGTGACCCAGGCCAGGTGGCCGCCGCCTGGGGCCAGCACCGCGTAGCCGCAGAAGTCGGCCGGCTGGTGCAGCAGCACCGGTTCGCCCCCCGCCAGGGGCACAGCCACCAGCCGGTCGACGCCGTCCTGCTCCATCACGCCGATCCAGCGGCCGCGGCGCCGGTCGATCAGGCCATCGGCGAAGGCCCGCGGCAGCGAAGGGTCGGGCGGGGCCGTGAGCCGCCGGGGCGCGCCGTCGGCCGTGGGTGTCCTGGCTGCCATGGCTGCTTCGGGGCCGGCCAGGTCGAGCTGCCAGAGGCAGCGGTCGCCGTCGTCGACGAACACCAGCTGATCGCCTGCCACCGCATAGGGGCTGCCGCCGTACTCATGCACGCGGGTGCGCAGGTTCCATGGCCCCGGTGTGAGCTCCACGGCCCCAGCGCCTGGGCGCTGCGCCATCAGGGTGGTGCGTCCCCGCTCGTCGGGGCGCTGCTCCAGCCAGAACAGGCGTCCCCCGTCCAGCCGGGGCTCGGCGACGCTGGTCGCCCGGCCCACCGCCACCGCGGCGGGCAATGGCTCCGTGTCCCGCCATGGCTGAGCCCCCACCGAGTCCTCCGCAGGCTGCTTCTAGAATCCGTCCATCGTTTCAGGTGACGTCTTGGCCCGCAGCTTCGCCCAGATGGCACGGTCGGCCGAACAGGGCGGCAACTCCGTGCTGGTGCCGAAGGTGCCGGTGGAGCGGCCACCCCTGGAGATCCACAAGCTGGGCTCGAAGGAGCTGCGGGCCCCGGCCCGCCGGATCAGCAAGGTGGATGCCTCCGTCCGCGATCTGGCCCGCGACATGCTGCGCAGCATGTACACCGCCAAGGGGATCGGCCTGGCGGCCCCCCAGGTGGGCGTGCATCGCCAGCTGCTGGTGATCGATCTGGATCTGGAGGAGGCGGCCACCCCGCCGCTGGTGCTGATCAACCCCGAGATCACCGCCGCCGGCGCCTCCTTCAACACCTACGAGGAGGGTTGTCTCAGCATTCCCGGCGTCTATCTGGATGTGGTGCGCCCGTCCGTGGTGGAGGTGACCTACCGCGACGAGACGGGCCGCCCCCGCCGCCTCAAGGCCGATGGCCTGCTGGCCCGCTGCATCCAGCACGAGATGGACCATCTCAACGGCGTGCTGTTCGTCGATCGGGTCACCGACGAGCTCAGCCTCAATGACGGCCTGCAGCAGCAGGGCTTCCACCGTTCCGACGTCCAGTCGATCCGCTGATCCCCATGCCGATGAAACCCCTGGCCGGCCTCTTCCTGGCCCTGGCCTGCCTGCTTGGCATCGCCGCCACCGGATCGATCTTCGAGCTCTCCTACGGCGACCCTGACCTCGGCGTCCAGGCCACCCGCTGGATCCTGGCCGGCAGCCTGCCGGGCACCGTGCTGGCCCTGCTGGTGGCGATCCGCATCAACAAGCCCGCCTGAGCCCCTCCCAGCGCGCTGCGCCCCCGCTGCGCCGCCTCGGCCGGCCTGACAACCGGCCGTCCGATTGTGCCTATGGGCTGGTTTCCGGTCGTTACCGTTCATACGATTCAGGCCGCTTCGATCAACGCCGTGACCCTTCCCGTGCACCCCCGCGCAGGCCTGGCGGCCCTGGCGGTGCTGGCGACAACCCTGGCCACTGCAGCCCCCGCTCCGGTCCGCGCCTCCGCCCTGTTCGCCGCCGCCGAGGTGGACCAGCAGAGCTTCCTGCTGGTGGCGGCCCCCATCGGCAGCAAGGGCGAGAAGGCCCAGCTCAACATCTACGAGCAGCTCAAGCCGGTGCGCCCCTGTTTCGAGGTGAGCGAGGGCCTGCCATCCCCGGTGAACCCCCTGCTGGCCACCTTCGATTTCACCGGCATCTGCAACCGCTACATCGACGCCAACGGCTACTCGGTGCGGGTGGGCGGCCAGGACCTGGCCACCTCCTACCGGCTGATGGTCACCCGCAGCGGCGGCGACATGCTGCTGCTGGCCTTCCCCACCAAGGCCGGGGCTGGCCCTGAGATGGTGGTGGCCCGCACCCGGGGCAGTGCGCCCGGCTTCCTCAAGCTCCACCTGGAGCCGAGCTGGCGGCTGATGCGGCGTCAGTTCGGCGGTCGCAACCTCGGCCACCTGTACGTCTATTCCGACAGCTGGCCGGGAACGGCGGCCACCGCCGCCCAGCCCGCCACGGTGGAGCCCGCCAAGCCGCCCACTGCAGCGGTGCCCGACAGGGAGGCGGGGCCTGCGACGGACAGGCAGCCCCTGGCCCCGCCGGCCGTTCCCCCCGCCACCAAGCTCTGAGGTGGGGGGCGATGCCCCGCTTGCTAGGGTGCAACGCTGCGCACGTCTCAGCAGTACTTCATGACCCAGGTCACCGTCGGCGAAAACGAAGGCATCGAATCGGCCCTGCGCCGCTTCAAGCGCCAGGTGTCCAAGGCGGGCATCTTTGCCGATCTGAAGCGGCTGCGCCACCACGAAACCCCCACCGAGAAGTACAAGCGCAAGGCCCAGCAGCGCCGCCGTCGCCGCTGAGCCCTGTTCAGGCTTCGGCCCTTCAGGTGCTTCTACCTGTTGCCTGGCTCCCGGCCCGTGATCAGGCTGGAGGGGCCATCGCCCCAGGGTCCATGGTCCATCCGGATGCCTCAACGGCAGGCCAGCCAAGGTTTGCCTCGCTTCTGCAGCGGCTCAGCCATTGGTTGGCCGAGACCATCAACCACGCCTGGGGCAACCCGGGAGAAGAAGCCCAGCACCGTCCGCCGGCGATCGGAGTGCAGCCTTTCAGTGGCGAACCCTCCCGGCACCGCCGCCGCTGATTCCAGCGTTGGCTCAGGCCGCCTGGTCGAAGGAGCGGTAGCTGAGGGCCTCGGCGATCGCGCCGCTGGCCACACGCTCTTCGCCGGCCAGATCGGCGATCGTGCGGGCCACCCGCAGCACCCGTTCCGCCCCCCTGGCGGAGAGGCGTCTCTGGCTGATGGCCCGCTCCCACAGGGCCAGGGCGTCCGGCTCGGGATTCACGATCGCGGCCAGGGCCGGACCCTCCAGCTGGCCGTTGGCGGCCCCTGCCGGATTGCGCTGGCCCATCCGCCCCCGGGCCCCCGCCACCCGTTGCGCCACCACCACGCTGGGTTCACCGGCAGGGGCCAGCTGCTGCCTTGGCTCCCGGTAGGCCCCGCCCAGGTCGTGGGCCTCGGGGCGCCGCATCACCACCTGCAGGTCGATCCGGTCGAGCAGCGGCCCTGAGAGCCGTCCCCAGTGGCGCCGCCGCTGGGCTTCACCGCAGCGGCAGCTCTGGCTGGGATCGCCATGCCAGCCGCAGGGGCAGGGGTTGGTGGCCGCCACCAGGAGCACCCGGCAGGGGAAGTGGCAGCGCTGCTGGGCCCGGCTGATCCACAGCTCCCCCTCCTCCAGGGGCTGGCGCAGCTGGTCGAGCACCTCACGGCGGAACTCCGCCAGCTCATCGAGAAACAGCACGCCGTGGTGGGCCAGGCTCAGCTCCCCGGGGCGGGGCACGGCGCCGCCACCGACCAGGGCGGTGGCGGAGCAGCCGTGGTGGGGGCTGCGGAAGGGGCGCTGCCGCCGCAGGCCGGCTCCCTCCCCCAGCAGCCCGGCCAGGGAGTGCAGCTGGGTGACCTCCAGGGCCTCCTGGTGCCCCAGGGGCGGCAGCAACGCCGGCAGCCGCCGGGCCAGCATCGTCTTGCCGCTGCCGGGCGCCCCCACCAGCAGCAGGTGGTGGCCGCCGGCCGCAGCGATCTCCAGGGCCCGCCGGCCATGGGCCTGGCCCCGCACCTCGGCCAGGTCGGGAGCGGCCAGCGTCGGCTCCGGCGGAACCGCTGCCGCGGGTGCCGCCGCACGCCCCGGATCCCGCAACAGGGCCACCACCTCCACCAGGTGCTCCGCCCCCCAGACGGGCAGCCCCTCCACCAGGGCGGCCTCGGTGGCGTTGGCCGCCGGCACCACCAGGGCCCGGGCCCCGTGCCGGCGGGCCGCCAGGGCCAGGGCCAGCACCCCCCGGATCGGCCGCAACCGGCCATCGAGGCCCAGTTCTCCCGCGCTCCAGATCCCCTCCACCTCGGCGGCGGCCAGCTGCTGGCTGGCCACCAGCAGCCCCAGGGCGATGGGCAGATCGAAGCCGGGACCGGCCTTGGGCAGGTCGGCGGGGGCCAGGTTCACCACCACCCGGGTGAGGGGCACCCGCAGGCCGCCGTTGCGCAGCGCCCCCCGCACCCGCTCCCGGGACTCCTGGGCCGCCGCATCCGCCAGGCCCACCACCCGCAGCCCCGGCAACCCCGGGGCGATGTCCACCTCCACCGTCACCGGCAGGGCCTCCACGCCCCGCAGGGCCCCGCTGCTGCACCGTGCCAACATCCCTTCGCAGGCCACTGCCCGTTCAGTGCCACCTCCCGACCACTCCCCGGCGTCCCATGGCCAGCAGCGACACCATCTTCGGCCGCATCCTGCGCGGCGAGATTCCCTGCCAGGAGGTCTATGCCGACGACCTCTGCCTGGCCTTCCGGGATGTGAATCCCCAGGCGCCGGTGCACGTGCTGGTGATTCCCCGCGAGCCGATCGCCCAGCTGGGGGAAGCCACGGACGCGCACCAGGCCCTGTTGGGCCATCTGCTGCTGGTGGCCGCCAAGGTGGCCCGGCTGGAGGGACTCGACAGCTGGCGCACGGTGATCAACAGCGGTGCCGAGGCCGGCCAGACCGTGTTCCACCTGCACCTGCATGTGATCGGCGGCCGCCCGCTGGCCTGGCCGCCGGGCTGATGACCGGCTGCACACCGTCGCCCCGGCAGGGTCGGGCCGGCGGAGAGAATGGCGCGATCCGCCCGCTCCCATGACCCCCCTGAAGGCCCTTCGCGAGCAGCTGGGCAAGCTGCAGCGCCTGGCCCAGCCCTACTTCCTGCCCCTCGACGAAGGTGGCGGTGGCAGCGGCCAGTTCCTGCTCCTGGTGGTGGCCCTGCTGGCGGTGGTGGTGGGCTTCACCCTGCTGCTGCTCACCGGCGTGGTGGCGGCGGCCGGTGCCTGGATCCCCGAGCTGCGCAACCGCTTCCTGCCCGGGGTTCCCGAGCAGGTGGCGGCGGTCTGGAAAGGGCCGATCGGCCTCGTGATCATGGTGCTGTTCGCCGCCGGCCTGGGCGCCTTCATCAGCCTGCGGGCCAAGCTGCGCCAGGGGCGCTGGCTGCCCTGGCTGCTGCTCGGCATCATTGCCCTGCTGATCCTGGTGATCAACGGCATCAACGTCGGCATCAGCTTCATCGCCCGGAACATCGAGAACGCCCTGGTGGCGTACAAGGCGGAAGAGTTCTGGAAGATCGTGGCGATCTACGCCTTCTGCCTGGTGCTGGCCCTGCCGATCCGCGCCATCCAGAGCTACCTGATTCCCAAGCTGGGTCTGCTGTGGCGGGAGTGGCTCAGTGGCCGCATGCTGGGCCGCTATCTCACCAACCGGGCCTACTACGTTCTCAACCCCAACGATGAATCCGTTGAGGAGATTGATAACCCGGACCAGCGGATCTCCCAGGATGCGGCCAGTTTCACCGCCACCAGCCTGAGCGTGACGGTGGAGATCATCTCCGCCCTGCTCACCTTCTTCAGCTTCATCATCGTTCTGTGGAGCATCAACCAGACCCTGGCCCTGTGGCTGCTCGGCTATTCGGTGGGCGGCACGGCCCTGATCGTGTTCGCCAGCCGCAAGCTGGTGAATCTGAACTATCAGCAGCTGAAACTGGAGGCCGATTTCCGCTACGGCCTGGTTCACATCCGTGACAACGCCGAATCGATCGCGTTCTATCGGGGCGAGCGTCAGGAGCAGAAGGAGGGCGAACGGCGCCTTGACGGGGTGATCGTCAACTACAACCGGCTGATCATCTGGGAAGCGTTGATCAGCGTCATCCAGCGCTCCTACGACTACTTTTCCCGCTTCCTGCCCTGGTTGGTGATCGCGCCGATCTACTTCGCCAAGCAGGTCGACTTCGGTGTTTTTGGCCAGGCCAGCATTGCCTTCTCCCAGGTGCTGTTCTCGGTCAGCTACATCGTCAACAACATCGACCGGCTGGCGGCCTTCTCCGCCTCCATCAGCCGCCTCGAGGGCTTCCAGGGCAAGGTGGAATCGATCAGCGCCGAGATGGCCGAATTCGTGGCCGCCGAGCAGGCCTCCGCCGGGGGCGCCATGGGTGCCGGGGCCGGCGCCGTGCGCCCCGAATCGATCCTGGTCAGCAACGTGAACCTGGTGCCGCCCCGCACCAACCGCCTGCTGGTGCGCGACCTCAGCCTGGAGGTGACCGCCAACCAGCGACTGCTGGTGGTGGGCCCGTCGGGCTGCGGCAAGACCTCCTTCCTGCGGCTGGTGAGCGGCCTCTGGCCGCCGGCCGCCGGCAACGTGCAGCGGCCGCCGGTGGGGGAGCTGATGTTCATCCCCCAGAAGCCCTACATGCTGCTGGGCAGCCTGCGGGAGCAGCTCTGCTACCCCCAGCCCACCGACCGCTTCAGCGACGAGCAGTTGCGCCATGTGCTCGAAGAGGTGCGTCTGCCCGAGCTGGTGCACCGCTACCCCGACCTCGACATCAAGCAGGACTGGCCCCGCCTGCTCTCCCTCGGCGAGCAGCAGCGCCTGGCCTTCGCCCGCCTGCTGCTCAACTCGCCCCGGTTCGTGGTGCTCGATGAGGCCACCAGTGCCCTCGACGTGGCCACGGAGAAGGCCCTCTACGAACTGCTGGTGGAGCGGGAGATGGCCTTCGTCAGCGTCGGCCACCGCCCCACCCTCACCGCCTACCACGACACGGTGCTGGAGCTCGATGGCAACGGCGGCTGGCGCCTGCTTCCGGCCGCCGGCTATACCTTTGGCCGCCAGGACTGATCCGATGAGCGACCCTTCCGCCACCCCCTCAGCCGACGCCCCACCGGCGGCCGCCACACCCCCGGCCACCAGCGCCACCACCTCCGAGGTGCCGGCCTTCGGCTGGAGCGGCTACGCCGAGCGGGTCAACGGCCGTTTCGCCATGCTCGGCTTCGTCGCCGTGCTGCTGGTCGAGGCCCTCAGCCACGACACCTTCCTGCACTGGGCGGGCCTGGTGCCCTGATCAGGGCACCGCGATCAGGTCCACCTGCCACTGGCCCTGGCGGCTCACCTCCACCGCCAGCTCCCGGCCGTCGGCCCGCAGGGATACCCGGCGCGGCACGCCGGGGGGCTGCAGCGGCACCGGCTGCAGGGCCATCAGGTTGCGGCGGTAGAGCACCAGCTCGGTGCGGCCCTCCAGCTGGCGCACCAGGGCCAGCCGCTCGCCACGGCCATCCACCGCCACGCTCAGGGGCTGGGCGTCGGGGCGCTCCAGGCCCGGCAGGGGCACCGGCTGCTGGCGCTGCAGGTCCACCAGCTCCACCCGGTCGCGGCCGCCCCTGCTGACGATCAGGGCCAGCCAGTCGCCGGAGAGGGAGGGGGCCCGGGCGGGGCCGGCCGCCTCGAGGCGCTGGTTGAGGCCCACCAGGGGCTGGGGCAGGGGCGCCAGGCAGCCCGTCAGCAGCAGCGGCAGCGCGCCCGCCAGCGCCACCATCCGACCCAGCCTGCCGTGGCCGTGTGTCATGGGGTGGCCGCCGGAGCCCCGCGCACCGGCAGGCCGGCGGGGAGGTCGGGCTCCAGCAGGGCGGTGAGGTCGTACAGCTGCACCCGGGAGCGGCCGTCCCCCTCGGTGGCGATGGCGATGCGCCGGCCATCGGCGGCCAGGCTCAGGCTTTCCGGCACCAGGCCGCCGGGCAGGGGCAGACGGTGCAACCGTCCACTGGCCCGATCCTCGATCAGCACCCGGCGCTCCGGGCCCTGCTGCACCAGCAGGGCCAGATAGCGGCCGTTCCAGCTCAGGGAGGGCGACCTGTGTGGTTGCAGCCGCTGCAGGTGGCGCAGGGGCAGCACCGTGCCGGAGGGCTGCTCCTGCAGCAGCACCGTGTCGCGGCCGTCGCGGCGCACCACACTGGCCAGCACCCGGCCGTTGCCACTCAGGGCTGGATCCTGGCGGTCGGCTCCGCCCCAGCCCACCGGACCGGCGCTGCGCCGGCCCCAGCTCCAGCTGCCGCAGCCGGAGAGCATCAGGGCCACTAGCCCCAGAACCAGCAGGGTGGGGCCGCGCCGCGGTCGCTGAAGGGGCCGGGGGTTCAGCGGCTCAGTCGTCGAAGCGGGAGTTGTTGTCCCGGCTGCCGGCGGGAGGGCCGGCTGGGGGGTCTCCCGCCGGTGGCCGGGCGCTTTGGCTGGTTGGACGGGGCCGGCCGCCGGCCATGGGGGAGAAGTCGGCATCACTGACGTCGTCGGGAACCGCGCCGCGAATCGATGTGCCCATGGGCGTGCCCTGGGGTGCCCCCGGGCGGCCAGGCTCCCGGGCGGCTGGGCTGGCAGGCCCAGGAGGCGTGGAGCCCCGGCGTCCGGAGCGGGAAGCGGTGTCGGCGGCGGCCACCGGGCGGGAGCCGCGGCGGGGTTCCGGGGCGCTGTCCCGATCGCGCCTGCGGGCGCCGAAATCGGCAGCCTGGGAGCGACCGGAGCCACCGGCGGCATAGCGGCCTGCGGTTCGGTCCTGGCGGTCGTCGATGGGATCGCGTTCCGGACGGCTGGAGGCACGCTCGGCGCGGGGGTTGTCCCAGGCGTCGGGCTCCTCCCGGCGGCTGGCGGCGCGCTCCGGGATGGCGGCGCGGCTGGGACGGCGCGGCCGGTAGAAGTCGTCCTCGGCTTCGTCGCGGGAGGGGATGCGGCGCCGCAGGGGCTCCGGCTCATCGAAGCGGTCCGGCTCGTCGTCGTAGCTGCGACCACCGCCGAGGCCACCCCGCGGCCGGAACGGGGCGGCGGGCTCCTCGTCGTCGAAGTAGGAGGAGCGACGCGCCTGCTCCGTGGTCACCCCACGCAGGCGAACGCTCTCATAGGCGAAGAAAACGGTGGTGCCAGCGAGCAGAAACTGACCGAACTGCAGGATCGGGTCGAGGCGCCAGCCCTGAAAGAAAAGAATGCCGCCACAGAGCAACCCGATGGCGGCGAAAAAGACGTCGTAGTCCCGGGCCAGGGCCGGCTTGAAGCTCCTCATGAAGTAGAGGAAGGCTCCGCCGACCGCCAGGACGATGCCGACGATGCTGGCCCAGTTGAGGCTGGCGTTGACCACGGCGGTTCACCCGGGCGATGGCCCCTACTCTAAGGACCGTACCTGCGCCGTCAGTGACAGCTGAGAAGTGGCAGCTCAGAGACGCCGGTCGAGCTGGTCGTTCTGGCTGATCAGCACCAGGGCGATGGCGATGGGGATCACCACAATCACAGCGCCCCAGCCGAGGCTGCTGAGGAAGTTGGCGAGGGAAGGGGTCATGGCAGGGGTTCGCTCTGGACAGCTCGGGGGATCCTAAGCAGTGGCGGCGGCTTCCTACGATCGGGGTTCAGACGCTTAGAGCTTTGTGACGGCCCTGGCCCTTCCCGCACTGGCGCCCCTGCCCCTGCTGCACCTGGCCCTGGGGTTGGCCCTGGCGGGCTGGACCCTGCTGTTCCTGTTCCGGATCGTCCTCACCTGGTACCCGGGTGTGGACCTCACCAAGGGGGTGATGCGGCTGGTGGGGGCGCCCACCGAGCCCCTGCTGGCCCTCACCCGTCGCCTGATCCAGCCCATCGGCGGGGTGGATGTGACGCCGGTGGTCTGGGTGGGCTTGATCAGCCTGCTGCGGGAACTGCTGGTGGGTCAGCAGGGTCTGCTCACCCTGGCCCTGCTGCGCAGCCAGCTCACCGGTTGAGCATCTCCTCCTCGACGAATTTGGTCCACACCTCACCGCGCTGGAACTCCTGGCGATCCAGCAGGGCCAGGTGGAACTCGATCGTGGTGGGAATGCCCGTGACGGCGCATTCCGACAGGGCCCGTCGCATGCGGCGGATGGCGTGGTCGCGGTCGACCCCCCAGACGATCAGCTTGCCGATCAGGGAGTCGTAGAAGGGGGGAATTTCGTAGCCCGTGTAGACGTGGCTGTCGATGCGCACCCCAGGGCCTCCCGGGGGAAGCCAGCCGGTGATCTTGCCGGGAGCCGGCCGGAAGTTGTGGCTGGGGTCCTCGGCGTTGATGCGGCACTCGATGGCATGGCCGCGCACCTGGATCTGGTCCTGGCGCACGGAGATCGGCTCGCCGCCGGCGATGCGCAGCTGCTCGGCGATCAGATCGATGCCCGTCACCATCTCGGTGACGGGATGCTCCACCTGGATGCGGGTGTTCATTTCCATGAAGTAGAACGCGCCGCTCCTGTCCACCAGGAACTCCACCGTGCCGGCGCCCTCGTAATCGATGCTGCGGGCCGCCGCCACCGCCGCCTCGCCCATGCGGCGTCGCAGCTCCGGATCCAGGCCCGGGCTGGGGGCCTCCTCCAGGAGCTTCTGGTGGCGGCGCTGGATTGAGCAGTCCCGTTCGCCCAGGTGCACCACGTTGCCGTGGCGGTCGGCCAACACCTGCACCTCCACGTGCCGGGGCCGGTCGATGAACTTCTCCATGTAGAGCCCCGGGTTGCCGAAGGCGGCCTCCGCCTCCCCCTGGGCGGCTCTGAACAGGCTTTCCAGCTGATCGGCCGCAGGCACCAGGCGCATGCCCCGGCCGCCACCGCCGGCGGTGGCCTTGATCATCACGGGGTAGCCCATCGTCTCGGCGAGGGCGGCCGCTTCGCTGGGATCCTCCAGCAGCCCTTCACTGCCGGGGATGGTGGGCACACCCACCCGTTGCATGGTGATCTTGGCCGTCGACTTGTCGCCCATGGCCAGGATCGCGGCCGGCGAGGGCCCCACGAAGATCAGCCCGTGGTCGAGGCACTTCTCGGCGAAGTCGGCGTTTTCCGCCAGGAAGCCGTAGCCGGGATGGATGGCGTCGGCGCCGCGGGAGGTGGCGGCCGCCAGGATGTTGGGAACGTTGAGGTAGCTGCGGCTGCTGGGGGCTTCCCCCACGCAGACCGCCTCATCCGCCAGCTGCACGTGCAGGGCGTTTTTATCCACGGTGCTGTAGACGGCCACCGTGGCGATGCCGAGCTCCCGGCAGCTGCGCAGGATGCGGAGGGCGATTTCGCCTCGGTTGGCGATCAGCAGTTTGCCGATGGGCATCCGTGCAGGTCCGGGCGATAAGGGCTGGCGGGGGTGCGGCCATGCCGGGGCGGACTGTATCAGTGCTCACCGGCGGCCCCCGGCGACACGGGCCCTCGGGGCTGGGGGGAGCCCATGGGTATATTGCTCAACCGGTGCGGTGCTTCGGCCTGCGCCAGCCACGCGGATGTGGTGGAATTGGTAGACACGCACGTTTGAGGGGCGTGTGGCTTCGGCCTTGCGAGTTCAAGTCTCGCCATCCGCATTTTTCTTTTCCCGCTCCCGTCCCCCGGAACCTGCGGTTCTCTTGACCCAGCCGTCGCCGGTCTCCGCTCCAGCCGCAGGCACAGCGATCGTGCTGGTCAGCAACGGCCCGGGGGAACTGAGCACCTGGGTGCGGCCCCTGGCCGAGCAGCTCCATGGCCTGGAGCCCCTTCGGCCCCGCGATCCCACCGCCAGCTGCAGCCTGCGGCTGGTGCTCGTGCCCTGCCCCAACGCCACCGGCGCCGAGCAGCGGGTGGCCGAGGGCTGGGGTCTGTTCGAGCGGGTGCTGCCGGCCACCCGCTTCTGGTGGCTGCTGCTGCGGCCCCGTCGCCACGGCCCCTGGCCCAAGCGGGGGGTGGTGGTGTTTCTCGGTGGTGATCAGTTCTGGACCGTGCTGCTTTCGGCCCGGCTGGGCTACCGCCACCTCACCTATGCCGAGTGGGTGGCCCGCTGGCCCCGCTGGAACGACCGCATCGCCGTGATGGGGCCCGCCGCCGCCGGCCGCCTGGCGCCCCGCTGGCGCCAGCGGGCCACGGTGGTGGGGGACCTGATGGCCGATCTTTCGGCCCTGGCCCGCCAGGACGCCCCCCTGCCGGCGGGGGACTGGGTGGCCCTGCTGCCGGGCTCGAAGCGGGCCAAGTTGCTGGTGGGGGTGCCCTTCCTGCTCGAGACCGCCGACCGGTTGGCGGCCCTGCGGCCCGGTTGCCGCTTCCTGCTGCCGGTGGCTCCCACCACCTCGGTGCGGGAGCTGCTGGCCTATGGCGGGCCGTCCAATCCGCTCAACCGGCGCCAGGGGGCCGGCGAGCCCCATCGCCAGGGGGATGAGCTGGTGACGGCGGCCGGCACCCGCATCCTGCTGCTGGAGCAGCATCCCGCCCATGCCGCCCTAAGCCAGTGCGCCCTGGCGCTCACCACGGTGGGGGCCAACACCGCTGAGCTGGGGGCCCTGGCGGTGCCGATGATCGTGCTGGTGCCCACCCAGCATCTGGCGGTGATGCAGGCCTGGGACGGCTGGCTGGGGCTGGTGGCCCGGCTGCCCCTGCTGCGGCGGCTGGTGGGGGTGGCCCTCACCGCCTGGCGCATGCGCCACCGGGGATTCCTGGCCTGGCCCAACATCTCCGCCGGCCGTGCCGTGGTGCCGGAGCGGGTCGGGCCGATCGAACCGGCCCAGATCGCCGCCGAGGCGGCCGACTGGCTGGAGCATCCAGACCGGCTGGCGGCCATGGCCGCCGACCTGCGCAGCCTGCGGGGGGCACCGGGGGCCGTCGCGGCTGTGGCGGCGATGGTGCGGGGTCTGCTGCCGCCACCGGAGCCGTCCGGACGGCCGCTGCGATCTGGATAGGATTTGCTCCACCATCGCCCCCAAGCGGGGTTCCAGGCCATGCCGCAGAGCGAATCCACCCCCCTCCAGAGCGTCGACGAGGCTGACCTGCGGGCCCGGCTGACGCCCGAGCAATACCGGGTGGCCCGCGAGGGGGGCACGGAACGGGCCTTCACCGGTGCCTACTGGAACAACAAGGCCACCGGGATGTACCACTGCGTCTGCTGCGGCAGCGAGCTGTTCAGCTCCGCCACCAAGTTCGATTCCGGCACCGGCTGGCCCAGCTTCTGGTCGGGCGTGGACGCCGGGGCGATCACCACCCACACCGACCGCACCCACGGCATGGAGCGCACCGAGATCCGCTGCGCCAGCTGTGACGCCCACCTCGGCCATGTCTTCAACGACGGCCCTGCCCCCAGCGGCCAGCGCTACTGCGTCAATTCGGCGTCGCTGAGCTTCACGGAGGGCTGAGGCCGCCCACCGGTGAGCTCAGGGGCTCACCAGGGATCGTCGAGGATTTCCGGCTCCACATCCACCGGCTCCTTCGGCCGGGGGGCCGGAGCCTGGGGACGTTCCGCCCGCAGCGGTTGCCGTTCGACCGGGGGCTCCTCCCGATAGCGCTCCCGGTCGTAGCGCTCCTCGTCGTAACGGTTGTCATACCGGGCCGGGTTGCGCCCACTCTCCTGGCCGTAGGGGTCAACCGGTGCGGGACGGGGTTCGGGGCGCTGGCGCGGCTCGGGCAGGTCGTCATCGAGGTAGCGGCGCTGGCGCAGGGGCTCCCGCTCGCGCCGTTCCTCCAACTCCACGTACTCCAGCTCCTCGCTGGGCTGGAAGCTGCGGCTGGCGGCCGGCTGGATGCGCCGCTGCTCCTGGGCGGTGGGTTGGCCGGCGGGCAGCTGGTTCTCGGCGGGAACGGCCCCGGAGCGGAAGCGATCCCGCTCCTCCTGCTCCCAGCTGGCGCCGCCGATGCCGAGCTTCTCCAGCAGGCCGGTGCCCAGCTGCTTGAGCTTCTCCTCGGCCCCCTCGTAGACGATGATCCGGTCCGGGCCGCTGCTGACGACCTCCCCCACCGGCATCTCCCAGGTGCTCAGCACCCCTTCCCCCAGCAGGGGGACGCCGAGGGCCCCGATCACCAGGGTGGTGAGCTCACCGGTTTCGATGTCGAAGCTGAAACCGAGCACCCGGCCGAGCTGCTCGCCCGATTCGGTGATCACCTGGCAGTTGATGACCTTGCTGTAACGCTCGGGATTGAAGCTTTCGGCCAGGGAATCGACCGAATCCACCAGAATCACGTCCCCCACCTGGCGGATGCGGTCCAGGGGCATCCAGCGGGGCAGGCCTGGCAGGAAACGGGTGAGGGGGTTGTCGCGCAGGCCCAGGGCCACCACCTCGCGCCGGTCGATGTCGACCACCACCTCACCGACGACGCCCAGCCGCCGGCCGGTGTCCCGGGTGATCACCTGGGTACCCATCAGTTCGGATCGCAACCAGAGGCGGTCGCTGCTGGCGGTGGGCTCGGTGGAGGGGGGAATCGGGGAGGTCAAATCCGGAGATCGGGGCTGGACGGCAGGGGGAACGGGAGCGACTTCACGGCCTGGAACAGCCTGGTCGGCCCATTGTGGCCCACGCGGTCGGCTCAGGCCGCCGGCGGCAAACCGACCACCTGGGTATGGGAGCCGCGGGCCTGGGTGACGCCGATGGTGCGGGTGGCCGCGGCGATCATCGGCCGGCGGTGACTCACCACCATGAACTGGGCCTGGTCGGCCTGGGCGGCGATCAGGGCCGCCAGGCGCTCCACGTTCACCCCATCGAGGAAGCTGTCCACCTCGTCGAGCGCATAGAAGGGGGACGGGCGGAAGCGCTGCAGGGCGAACAGGAAGCTCAGGGCGGTCAGGGATTTCTCACCACCCGACATCGAGGCCAGCCGCCGCACCGCCTTGCCCTTGGGGTGGGCCACCAGGGTCAGGCCGCCCTCGAGGGGCTGCTCGGGGTTCTCCAGCTGCAGGTGCCCCTCGCCGTCGGAGAGGCCGGCGAAGATCGTCTGGAAATGGCCGTCCACGGCCCGGAAGGCCTCCATGAAGGCCTCCTGGCGCAGGGTGGCCACCGTTTCGATCCGCAGGAGCAGTTCCTCCCGCTCCTTGCTGAGCACCTCCAGCCGGTCGTCCAGGTCGGCCAGCCGCTGCTCCAGCTGCTCCAGCTCCTCGAGGGCGAGCATGTTGACCGGCTCGAGGGCCTCCATGCGCTGCTGCAGCTGGCGCAGGCTCTGCTGCAGCGCCTCCAGGCCGCCATCGCGCACCTCCTCGCTCAGCGCGGGCCGGGGCTCGGGCAGCTCCCGTTCCATCTGGGCCAGCCGCAGGCCGTGGCTGCGCTGCTCCTCTGCCAGGGCCAGCCGCTCCTCCTGGCGCCGCTGCAGCTCCCACTGGCGCTGTTGCAGGGCCTGGCGCTGGCCGGCCAGGTGGGCTTCGGCCCCATCCCGGGCGCGGCGCCGTTCGCCGAAGCGGGTCTGCAGCTCGCTCTGCTGCCGCTCCAGCCCGCTGCGGCGCTCCTGCTCTGCCTGTTGCCGCTCCTTCCAGAGCTGGCGTTCCCCCACCAGGGCCTGCACCGCCTCCACCAACCGCCGTTCCTCCCCGGCCAGGGCCTCCAGCTGGCTGCCCAGCCGCTCGGCGCCCAGGGCCCGCTCCCGCCGCTCCGCCTCCAGGCCATCCCGCTGGCGCCGGGCCTCCACCAGGGCCAGGTCGGCCCGCTCCAGCTCGCTCTGCAGCCCCTGCCAGCGGGCACTGTCGTCGTTGCCCCTGGCGAGACGCTCGGCCTCCTCCAGCTCCGCCAGGGCCTGGCGCAGGGGGGGCAAGGTCTGATCGAGGGTCTGCATCCGGCGGCCATCGGCCTGAATCGTCTCCTGCAGCTGCTGCAGCCGGCTGCTCACCTGGTCGCGGCGCTGTTGTTGCGGGACCAGGGTGCGCTCGGCGGCGTTGCGTTCAGCCTGCAGGGCGGCCTGGCGCTGCTGCAGTTCCAACAGGACCGGGCGGGCCTCCTCCAGGCTCCGGCCCAGCTCGGCTTCGCGGCGGCGGCAGGCCAGCAGGCTCTCCCCCAGCTCCAGCAGCCGTTGCCGCAGGGGCTCGGCCTCGTCGCCCTCGCTGCTGCGGCCGAAGCCCAGCTGGCCGGAGCGCTGCTGCAGGCTGCCGCCGGTCATGGCGCCGCTCTTCTCCAGCAGTTCGCCTTCCAGGGTCACGGCGCGGCAGCGGCCCAGCTCCCGGCGGGCGTCGGAGAGGGTGGCGAACACCAGGGTGTCGCCAAAGACGTAGCGGAAGACATCGGCATAGACGGGCTCGTGGCGGATCAGCTCCACCGCCCGCCCCACCAGCCCGCCGGCCCCGGCCGAAGCGCCCGGGTTGCCCCGTTGCAGGGCGGCCCCCCCCGAGCCACCGCTGGCGCCACCACTGCCGCCCCGGATGCGGTTGAGGGGCAGGAAGGTGAGCCGTCCGGCGCGGCGGCTCTTGAGCAGCTCGATCGCCCGGGCGGCGATGCGGTCGTCCTCCACCACCACCTGGGCCAGCCGCCCGCCCGCCGCCACCTCCAGGGCCACCCGCAGCCGCTCCTCCACCTCGCCCAGCTGGGCGACCGAGCCGTGGATCCCCTCCAGCCCCGCTTCCAGCAACAGGCGCAGGGCGCCGGTGCCGCGGCTCTCCTGCAGGGTTTCGCGGCGGCTGTCGAGGCGGGCGATCTCCCGTTCCAGGCCGGTCTGTTCCTGCTCCAGCCGCGCCCGGGTGCGCTGTTGCAGCGCCAGGGCCTCGGCCAGCTCCTGGGCCTGCCGCTGGCGATCCCCCAGGCCGGCCAGCAGGGTGCGTTCCTGCTCCGCCAGGGCCGCCAGGGCGGCGGAGCCCTCCGCCTGGGCCGCGTCCTCCTGCTGCTCCTCGCCGCCGAGTTCCTGCAGCCGCTCGCCGGCCTGCCGCAGCCGTTCCTCCAGCTGCTGCCGTTCGGCCAGCAGGGGCGCCAGCTGCTCCTGCAGCTCCTGGCGCCGGCGGCTGCGGCCCTGCTGCTCCTCCAGCCAGCTGCCGGAGCGCCCGGCCACTTCCCCGAGCCGCCGGCGGGACAGCTCCACCGCCGCCTCGGCCTCGCGGCAAAGGGCTTCGGCACGGTCGCTGGCGCCGTCGTCAGCCTGGCCGTCGAGGGCCTGGCGCTGCTGGCGCAACGCGGCCTGGTTCTGCTGCAGCTCCTGGCGACGGCGCTGCAGGTCCTCGGCCTGGTGCCCATGCCGTTCCGCCTGGCGGGCCAGTTCGCGGCCGCTGGTCTCGAGACCGGCCAGTTCGGCCTGCACCGCCAGCAGCTGGTCTTCGCCCAGGGTCTTCACTTCGGCCTGCAGCTTCTCGAGGGCGGCGGCGGCGGCGACCACCTCGGCTTCGACGGCGACGATCGCCTCCCGCTCCTGCTCCTGCTGGCGGTCGAGGCTTTCGAGGCGGCCGGCCAGGGCCAGGCCGTGGGCGCGTGCCTCCTCCCAGGCCAGCACCTGCTCCTGCAGGCGTCCCTGGTGCAGCCGTTCGCGCAGCTCCTGGTAAGTGCGCGCCTTGGCGCAGTCGCGTTCGAGCTTCTGCCGTGCCGCCAGCAGTTCCTGCTCGACGATGCGGCAGCGCTCCTGCCGTTCGACCACTTCATCGAGCTTGCCCCGGCTCTGCTCGATGCGGGAGTCGAACAGGGCCACGCCGGCCAGCTCGTCGATGATGCCGCGCCTGTCGCGGGCACTCATCGACACGATGCGGGTGACGTCGCCCTGCATGACGACGTTGCTGCCCTCAGGATCGACCCGCAGCCGCCGCAGCTGCGTCTGCAGTTGCTGCAGATTGCAGGGCACCCCATCGGCGCTGAAACTGCTGCTGTAGGTGCCGCCGGGGGCCACCCGCAGCCGCCGGGTAACGCTCCACTCCCTCTGGCCCCGCTGCAGCCACGGGCCCTGTTCAGGGACGTCCAGACCGTCTTCGGCGCTGTCCGGCTGCCAGTCGCCGAGGTCGAAGCGCACGGTGACGCTGGTTTCGGCCGCCTTGCCCTCCCGCAGCATGGCGCTGTTGATCAGGTCGGGGAGCCGCTCGGCCCGCATGCCCCGGCTGGTGGCCAGGCCCAGGCAGAAGAGCACGGCATCGAGGATGTTGCTCTTCCCCGAACCGTTCGGCCCCGTGACCACCGTGAAGCCCTCCTGCAGCGGGATGGCCATCGACCCGCCGAAGGATTTGAAGTGGGTGAGCTCAACCTGATTGATGTGAACCAACGGGCTCAGGCATCAGGCAATGGCACTTTAGCCGAGCTGCTGACGAACTCAAGTCACCCTCTCTACGGTGAAGCCACGTCGGCCTCGCCACCACATTCCCCCATGGAAACCGATACCACCCATCCCGCCCCGGACCCCGCTCAGATCGCGGCTCCGGAACCCACAGGGTCAGGTGAGGCCCAGCGCCTGCAGAAGCAGTTCCGGGACCGCTTCGAGAGCCTGCTGCCCAGCATCCAGAAGGAATGGCCCGAGGTGGCCCGCCACACCCTCGAGGCCACCCGGGGCAGCTTCGATCACGTGGTGGAGGTGATCAGCCGCCAGAGCGGCGTCACCGCCACCGGCGTCAAGCAGCAACTGCTGGATCTGGTCAACGTCACCGGTGAACAGGCGGGGCACGTGGTGGACGCGCTGCGCCCCCTGGAGGATCAGCTCGAGCACCTGCTCGATGACCTCAACAGCACCCTGCGGCCCCGGATCGAGAAGCCGGTGCGGGAGCGGCCCCTGATGGCCCTCGGCATCGCCGCCGGCGTGGGGCTGGTGGTGGGGCTGCTGCTGTCCTCGGGTCGGCGGTCGGCATGAGCGGCCAGAACTTCGCCCGCGTCACGGCGCTGATCAGCTCGGTGATGGACCTGCATGTGCGCATCGCCCTGCAGGAGGCGGATAAGGAAAAGCGGCGCCTGGTGGGCGGTGGGGTGATGCTGGGCATGGGCCTCACCCTGATGACCCTGGCGCTGGTGGCGGCCGAGCTGGTGCTGCTGCTGTGGCTCCGGGACGCTTTCGCCTTGAGCTGGCTGCAGGCCGCGGCGGCCGTGGCCGCCATCGACCTGGTGCTGGCCGGCCTCAGCCTGCGCATCGGCGGCCAGATGCTCAAGGGCCCCTACCTGCCCCAGACCACCGCCGGGCTGGTGCGCACCACACGGGCGCTGACGGGGAAGTTCTGAGCTCAGGTCCAGCGGCATGCCACCGCCAGGTCGGTGGCCACCTGCCGCGACCGCCGGTCCCGCGTCCAGAGCCGGGCCCGGCCGATCAGGGTCGAGGCCAGCAGGTGGGCGTCCAGGTAGCCGAGACCACGCCCCATCAGGGCCTGCGCTTCGATCCGGTGATCCACCCAGACGGAGGTGTCGACAAGGATCACGGCGCCGGCGGGTGGCGGCGGGGGATGGCCTGCAGCTGGGACTCGCTGGCTCCGAGGGCCACGAGCCGTCGGGCGCTCTCCCGTTCCACCAGGGCCACCAAGGCATGCCGCAGCAACTGGCTGCGCTCGCTCACTCCGGAGAGTTCCTGTGCCTGGCGAAGGAGGTCGTCATCGAGGGTGACGGTGGTGCGCATGGGAGAGCAGGGATATCAGGCCTTCGCTGCATTCTTTCAAGCATCATTTGATGCGGTCTGGTCCGAGGCCATGCAGGGGCTCGCACAGGTGGAGTGGCGTCACTTCGATGGCCTCATCCCCGTGAGCTACGGGATACTCAGCCAGCTGCTGCGGAAGCATCACCTGGTCGTGGCCCTCGACAACCGAACGGTCCCAGGCGGGGAGGACCGGGCAGGATGGAACGGCCCTGACTGCCGGGCACTGTCAGGCCCTTCCCATTGAGCACGGGGATTCGCAACGCCCCAGACTTGGATCACACCATCGTCTGGTCCGGCGTCTCACCCCATGGCTGATCCAGGAACCGGCTCCAAAGCGCCAGCCGCTGCCCAGCCCTGGCGGGTGTTGCGTTGGCGAAGCCGCCACCAGGCCTATGTGGAACAGGTGAGTGGGCTGGCGCTGACCCTGATGCGGATCCCGGCGGGGAGTTTTCTGCTGGGGGGGCCTGGAGGCCAGCAGCTGAGTATTGGTGAGTTCCTGATCGGGCAGACCCCGGTCACGCAGGCCCAGTGGCGGGTGGTAGCGGCATGGCCCAAGCAGGAACATGAGCTGGACCCCGAGCCCGCTTCCTTGCGAACTGGCCGTGAAGTAGCTTCCGGCAGCAAAGGTGATGACTTCTTGAATTGGCCGATGGCGAGCGTCAGCTGGTTCGATGCCAGGGAGTTCTGCCTTCGGCTAGCATCAAAAACGGGACGCCGCTACGGCTTGCCAAGTGAGGCGCGCTGGGAATACGCCTCCCGGGCAGGAAGCGTCACCTCGTTCTGCTACGGGGAGGAGTTGCCGAAGGACCTCGCCGCCCATGGCGGATCGCCCAGCGACGGACCTGGGGCGGTGGCCCGCTACCCAGCCAATGCCTGGGGCCTGCACGACGTGCATGGCCTGGTATGGGAATGGTGCTCCGATCACTGGCGGGAGGAGCTGAGCTCAGCGCTTGTGGAGGGAGAACCCTGGCTGGATCCATTCGGCATCGATTCGCCCCACGGAACCCGCCATGTGATGCGTGGCGGCAGCTGGGCAAGTCCAGCTGGCCAGTGCTCTTTCGCCTTCCGCAGCAACGGTGGTCATCCTGGAAACGCCTGGAACCAGAATGGCTTTCGCGTGTGTTGCCTGCCGCCGCAGCGTGCGCAGCCCATGGAGGAGCCTGAGGAGCCACAGATTCCCCTCACGTTGCAACCACTCAATGGCAGGGGCCGCAACGTGATCACGGGCAAGGCCCAGCTCAAACGGGGCGGGAGCGGCCTTTTCGGACTGCGGCTGGACTTCTCCTTGGCCTCAGAGCAGATGCAACGTCTGGAGCGTCTGGAGGTGCGCTATTTCCATGGGCTCACCCCCACCGCCTACGGGGTCCATAGCCAGCGGCTGTCGATCGACGGCGAGGAGCGCCCCTTGGGCCTCGACGGACACCTCACCCCTCCACTGGATTGCCAGCCCGGCCAGGTGCATCACCTGATCTTTGCGGCGGAACTCCTGGGCAGGCCCACCGATGTCGGCTTCGAGGGCACGGATTATGGCCGCGGGCTTGTGAGGCTCGAGGCCAGTCGCTGCCAGAGCGAAGTGCCCTTCTTCCTCAACCCCGGCGGAGAGATGCTGCTCAGTCACGAGCAGGACGCCTGGCACGGTCCAGAGGACTACCACTGAGTATTCATGCAGCAGCAGCCATAGCGGAGGGGATTGGCTAGTTTCTGGGATGTGGTCTTTGGCGTGCGGCGACCCGGCGATGCAGGAACGTACTACCGGTGGCCTGGTCCCAGCAGAGGAGCCCCCTATCCCCCGCCTGGCCCTGTTGCAGCGCAGCCCGGAAGAGTACGGTGAAATGTATGCGCAGCATCTGTTCGAGCAGTACAAGTTGGCGGTGGAGATGGCTGATCGGGTCAGTGCTCGGCGGATGCAGGCCAACACCTTTTTTCTTGGCATCAATACTGGGCTGCTGACTGTGTTCGCTACCCTTGTTAAGGAAAAGCTCCTGGGTGTTGGATGGACAGGGGCTTTGCCCATCGTGGCTTTGCTGATTCTCTGCTATGTGTGGTGGCGGATCGTGAATAGCTATCGTCAGCTAAATACAGGCAAGTACGAGGTGATTCTAGCGCTGGAGAAACTACTGCCTGTCGCCCCCTACCATGCCGAATGGATCGCCTTGGGCGAAGGAAAGAATCCAAGAAAGTATCTTCCCCTCACTCACATCGAAAACTGGGTGCCTCGGCTTTTCGGGCTGCTGTACTTCTTGCTCATGATCGCGGTGCTGGCCTCCGGCCACGGATCTGGCTCGACGCCTCCTGTATGAACACTTTGTCCTCCTTCCCCCAAGCTTCAGGGCGTGCTTCCCTCCAATTTATTGGAGCCATCAAGCTTGATGGTCTCCACTCGACCACTTCTTGTGGCATCAATAAGATCGTTGAAAGGATGCTTCTGCTCGCAAGGGCTAGACCCGCTTTGAAGGATGTGTGGCATTGTTTTCACGTGGCCATGACAAGCTGATTTCGATGCAAGCCACTAGCTTTTATCTCTCCAGTACGTTCCTTGATCTCAGCCGTGAGCGCGAGCTGTTGGCTGAGTATCTTGGTAAATTTGGGCAGATTGATGTTCAGAGCCTATTGGCTAGCCCGGATCGCCCCCTTCAGATGTGTTTGGACGATATTGATCGATGCGACGCTTACATTCTTCTGGTCGGCTCGCGCTATGGGGAGGTTGTTGAGGGGATGGACGGAGAAATGCGTTCAATCACCCACCATGAATTCTGGTGGGCTGCACAACAGAAAAAGCCAATCTTTGCTTTTTTCCTTTGTTATCCGACAGTGGGGCTCAATGATCCAGCGTTGCAGGATTCAGAGGTTAAGGAGCGCCTCATTGAGTTCAAAAAACAGGTGAAGAGTCTTGGGGGAACTCCCGGTTTGGTCCACAAGCGAGACAATTTGATTGGAGAGGTCCTAGCGGCTATCAACCGGCACCTCGGGTTGAGTCTATCCCGCGATCCTCAGACTTTTTATCTTTCACCAAAGAAAGCCACCAATAGCATCGCCCAGGGGACCTTGGCCGGCAAGGATCTCTTCCTGATGATACAGGTAAAGGAAAGGGGTGTGATGTTCGACCTGATTCCGGAAGCCATGGCGGCGAATGCTGAAGGCCTTTTTGAGCCAGTGAATGTGGAGTTCGATCCGGCTTCTGGAGTGGAGATCGGGAGTTTGCCTCAGTACTTGGAAGAGTGGAGCCAGCAGGCTCAGGATTCCCTCTTGCCTGATCAGGCTGATCAGATTGAGGATGTTGTGATTGAGATTTTTCTCTCGGCGGAGATGCTGGCCCATTCTCTCAGCGGCAATGATTCCATTGGCGCGTTTCGCCGCGGAGTTGCTTCGATTGCTGATCAGCCATATGTAGTGCGAACGCTCACGCGGGCACTGGGTCCAAGGATTTTTCACAATAAGTTGCGGAATCGATGGCACAATTCTTCCCGCCATTCTCAGGGACTGCGTGCCTGCTTGCGCTGGCCACTGCCGAATGGATCAACGGATCAGCACCAGGCTCGTCTACAGTTCAAAGCCAGATTGAAAGACATGGATGCCGATAGCTGTCTGCTGTGTCTTGCAGATCTTCCTGCCGATTCGATAGAGGCAGGCAGCCTGATCACGGCGATCCTGGAGGCGCCATTGCCGCTTCTCCTACTCTGGCATGCCTGCAGTGCTGGCCTCAAGGACAGGTTCCGAAACTCCCTTAAGCTCTTGGATCTTGAGGGATTAGCTCCTCCGAAGCTGGGAGACTCCGTTTCTGATGCGGTCTCTGGTCAGGAGAATCCGCCCATCACCCGCTATCCGATCGATGCTCGAGAATGGAGTTCCCTGTCTTTGGCCACTCGGCGACGCAGTTTGTTTGGCCGAGGTGAGAGCTGGGTCGACGATGCGATGCTTTTGGTCGATTGTCCGGATCGCTGGCCCCGCAAGATCCCGGACGTTCAAAGCCGCCCAATGGACCGATTGCAGCTCCGCATCGGACCCTCTGCCTGATTCCCAATGAACCAATCCACCACACCTCCTGAAGTCACTCTGGCTCCGTTCCAGCTTTTCCAGGAGACAGGATCTTTTGACGATCCCGATTTTCTGACAGCGCCAACACGCCGCCCGCTTTGGCCACCTCCACCTCCTTGGCGTCGGTTTCTCTCGAGCAAACAACTGGAGAGAATCCTTCCGGTTGATCAGGATGAGACGGAATGGCAAGAGATTCTGAAATCAAGGAATGTGGATGACACAGCAACCCCTGATACCGATGGTGCCAGCACCGGAGCTCAGGCCATGATCAACAGAGATCAGATTCGAGGTGCCGTTTTCCGGCTGCCGGAGGAGACCATTCCCGAGGGAGGCGTTAGTGCGGGAGAAAAGATCCGGCTGGCCGTGAATGCGGCCATCCATCTTCGGCGGCCGCTCCTGATCTCCGGTGACCCAGGAACAGGAAAAACCAGCCTTGCTTATGCCATCGCCTGGCAGCTGGGCCTCGGGCCGGTGTTGAAATGGCCGATCACCCCCCGCAGCCGCCTACGTGAAGATGGCCTGTACGGATATGATGCTTTGGGCAGATTGAATGCAACCCAGATTGCCAAGGCCGGATCGCGGCCACGCACCCAGGCCGATGAGCCGATATCGATTGGCCACTACATCACCCTCGGCCCAGTGGGAACTGCGTTTCTCCCCTCGCGTTGGCCGAGAGTTCTGCTCATCGATGAGATCGACAAAGCTGATCTACAACTCCCTAATGAGTTGCTACATCTCTTTGAAGAAGGTGAATTCGCCATCGAGGAGCTTCGGCGTGATCCCCAACCCGTCGTGGAGGTTGGCACCTGTGACGATCGCAGAGTGCCGATTCACAACGGCACCGTGCAGTGCTTTGAATTTCCGATTGTGGTGATGACAAGCAACCGGGAGCGTGATTTCCCACCGGCCTTTCACCGCCGTTGCCTTCGCATCGACATGCCGAGGCCGACGCAGAGCAGCCTGCTGGCCCTGGTGAAAGCTCACTTCCGTGATGCCGATCCGGCCTTCTGGGGTGATCTCAAGCAGGACGAACAACTTGAGCAATGGATCGGCGAGTTTCTTGTTGGCGGCAACAATCCCGACCGGGCCACTGATCAGCTGCTCAATGCGTTGTATCTGCTGACGCAGACGGACTCCCGGCAGCTTGGCGAGGCACTGGAGAAGCAGCTGAAGGAAATCCTCAAACGGCGGCTCAGCGAGGCAGGGTAAGTGGAACCCTCACCGGTTGCGGCGCAGGGTGGGTCACCTTCTGAACTCAGCCTGCTGAGCGAGCTGTTGCCATGTCTGGCGGCGTCGGTGCCGGAGCGGCTCGATGCCAGGGAGCTGGCCGAGCTGCTTTGGCTGGTTCGGCAGATGCCTCCAGGGGCTGAGCGATCGCACACCGCGGAACAACTCACCTCCGATTCAACAAAGCAAGAGCAGGAAACGAAGGTCTCCAAGGTCAACGAAACCGGCAAGGAGACCGTTGACACCAAGGGAGATGAGCCAGCGGATTCCGGTTCAGTTCAGGAGGGATCCACCAACGGAGCATCCCCAAGCGAGCCGGCTCCCTCCACGGCGGCACTTCTGCCGGAACGGGCACTGCCCCGTGAGGAGGACCGGGCCGAGGTTCTGGCTGTGTGGCTGGAGGATCCCCCCCTCATCGGCGACTCCCTTGGCCTGCTTCGATCGCTGGCCCCGTTGCAGGGGCGGGTGGGATCTGCGCACCGCCGCCAGCTGGATGAAGCCGCCACGGTGGAAGCCTTTGTTCGTTCGTTCGGTCCTCAGGGGGAGGGAGGGTGGCTGCGGCCGGTGTTTCAGCCGCTCCCGGAGCCCCGTTTCGAACTGGTGCTGGTGGTGGACAGCGGCGCTTCGATGCGTTTGTGGGACCGTTTGGTGGCCGATCTCACCCGGACGCTGAGCAGCTGCGCTGTGTTCCGCGACATGAAGTTGGTTGCCTTGCCGGAATCCAACGGGACCATGCCTCAAGTGGGACGGCTATGCCAAAGCGATCCAGAAGGGCGCCGGCTCCTGCTGTTGCTCAGTGATTGCTGTGGCGACCATTGGTGGTCCGGGCGGATGGCGGCTCTGCTGGCCGGATGGAGCAGGGATCAGCCGCTGGCGGTGCTGCAGGTTTTGCCCGGCTGGATGTGGGAGCGCACGGCTCTGGGTCTTGGGGATCCGCTTGTGCTGGCCAATCGCGTGGAGGCAGGGCCCAACCAGCGCTACAGGGCAGAACGTCAAAACTGGACGGAAGAACCCCCGAGCTGGTCGGAGCCCTTTGAGCCCTACCCAGGTCGTCACGCTGCTGTGCCTCCGGTCGTGCCGGTGGTGAGCTGTGATCCCTCCGGCCTTACCCAGTGGAGTGCCTTGGTGATGGGCATGCCTCGTGGGATCTGTGCCGGATTCCGCCTGCCTTTGGTGGATGTCCTTAGCCAGGAGCCCGCCGCACAGGAGGGGTCGGTGTCTTCCACTGATGCTGAAGAGTTGGTAGCAGAGGCAGCCGCAACGGAATCCGCCGAATTGGAGCACCTGCACCGATTCAAGGAACTCGCCTCCCCAAAGGCCCAACGACTGCTGGGTCTGATGGCCGCATCCCCGGTGTTCACCCTGCCGGTGATGCGGCTGGTGAGGCAGGCCTTGCTGGCAGGCGACCGCACACCCCTGGCGACGGCCGAAGTGCTGCTCAGTGGTGTGGTGCAGTTGGTGCCGGAGCAGGCCGGGACGGCTGCGAAAGCACCATTGCCGGAGCAATGGCAATTCACCATGGCCCCGGAAGTTCGCCGTGAGCTGGTGGCCGGAGTGGAAAGCATTGATGCGGTCACGGTGTTCAATGCCGTCTCGCGGATGGTGGAGGAGCGCTGGAATCGGTTCATGCCCAAGGGCAGTTTCCGCGCTTTTCTGACCGATCCCAACCAGCCCTCTCCCGAAGGGTTGGAGGGGATGGAAAGCTTCGCTCGGGTTGCCGCCGAGATTGTCGAAGGGCTCGGGGGTGATTATCGGAGCTTCGCCGAGCAACTGCGCCGAGGTGCGACCAAACGCCCTATCAATATCTGGCCGCAGGACCAGTTCCCTTTTGAATCAATGACTTTCGAAACCGTCCAACTGCTGCGGATCCCCGAGCCTGAAGTGCGGCGGTTTGAATGGGCGCAATTCGAAGAGATCGAGCTTTTCTCGATCGCCTTTACTACGGCCTCGATCGAGCTGGATGCCACTTCTTCCTCCGAGGGCCCTGCCGCACCAGACAGGGAAACTGATGCCGACCAGCTTCCCTCTGAGGCGGCCGCCCTCATCCAGAACTACGAAGGCTGCCGGCTCCAGGCCTATCCGGACCCTGCAACGAGGGCGGAGCCGATCACGATCGGCTGGGGCAGCACCTTCTACGAGGACGGCTCCCCCATCCGTCTGGGGGATGTGATCAGCCAGGAGCAGGCGGACGCTCTCTACTACTTCAACTTCCGTGAGCGATTCTGGAAAGACCTGAAGGCGACCATTCCCTTCTGGTCGGAGATGAACGACAAGCAGAAGGCGGCCCTCTGCAGTTTCGCTTATAACAACGGCGCCCATTTCCATGGCGACGGGAGGCACGACACCCTCGATCTGCAGCTTCGGGAGCGCCACTGGGAGGCGATACCCGGCAGCCTTATGATGTATAGGAATCCAGGCACCAGCGTCGAGGTGGGCCTGGGTCGCCGTCGCCGGGCCGAAGGGCTGGTGTGGATTGGCATGGAACCCACCGTCGCCTGTACCCAGGCGGAACGGGAGATCGCCACCCCGGCCGATTGCGAGGCCTGGGAGCAGCACCTGAAGCAGGCACCACCAACCCCTGCCTCCCTGCCGGTCATCACTGCAGAAGAAACCCTTGAGGCCGTATCACGCTCGGTGCTGGAGGTGTCCTCCTGGACGGTGGCCTCTTTGAAGGACTCCACCTGGGGCTACCACGAACCCCTCGACCCCGGGCCGCCCACCACCTCGGTGGCCCCCCCGGCCCTCACGATGCTGCGCATCCCCGCCGGCAGCTTCCTGATGGGCTCCTCCACCGAGGAACCCGGGCGCTTCGACGATGAAGGCCCCCAGCACCCAGTGACCCTGGCGGAGTTCTTCCTGGCCCGCACCCCGATCACCCAGGCCCAGTGGCGGGCGGTGGCGAACTGGCAACCGGGAGAGGGGGAACCGCCCTGGGAGCTGGCGCTGAAGCAGGATCCCCTTGGAACGGATGTCGATCCCCGTTTTCGCGGCGACGAACGGCCAGTGGTGAACGTGAGCTGGCACGACGCGAAGGAGTTCTGCCGCCGTCTGAGCAAGCGCACGGGCAAGAGCTACACCCTGCCCAGCGAAGCCCAGTGGGAATACGCCTGCCGGGCGGGCAGCACCACGCCGTTCCACTTCGGTGCCACGATCAGCCCCAAGGTGGCCAACTACGACGCCTCCACCAGCTACGCGGGGGGGCCGACGGGTGAGTACCGCCAACACACGAGTGATGTGGGCAGCTTCCCCTCCAATGCCTGGGGCCTGCAGGACATGCACGGCAACGTGTGGGAATGGTGCCTGGATCATTGGCACGGAAGTTATGTGGAGGGGGATGAGAAGGCCCCCACGGATGGCTCTGCCTGGATCAAGCAAACCGCCGAAGAAGGTGAAAACAGGCTGCTGCGCGGCGGTTCGTGGATCGACATCCCCAGGTACTGCCGCTCGGCCTACCGCATCAACAACCACCCCTACGACGCCGACGACTTCGTCGGCTTCCGCGTCTGTTGCCTCCCCCAGGACCTGCTTCTTGACCCTTAGACCCTTGGTCCCTTTTCCCTGGCTGTTGCTTCACCCTGGCTGCTGGCTGTTTTAGGTGGGCGCCGCAGGCGCCTGCGATTTTTTGAGGATTCTCTCCTTGTCTGCACCCACCCCAAACTCTGCCGAACTCCCCATCCTCGAGGCCTGTCTCGATCTGATCCGTTGGTATGTACCGCTGCTGCAGCGTCTGCCGCGCCAGCACAAGTTTGGCCTTGGTGATCGCCTCGTTTCAACGCTCTACGATCTGATGGAAGCGCTGGTGGCGGCCCGCTATGCCCGCGCCAAGCTGCCGATTCTCGAACCCCTCGGCGCCCGCATCAATCTGCTCCAGCTGCAGACCCGGCTGCTGCATGATTTCCACCTGATCGACCTTCCCCGCTACGAGCACGCCAGCCGGCTGATCGCCGCCATCGGCCGCCAGCACAGCGGCTGGTTGTCGCAGCAGCGGCAGGCGCTGTGAGGCCAGCTCCTCTCGCCGATCTTTATTCCGCCATCACCAGCTTCGCCAGCCTCCATGGCGCTTCTCGGAGGGCCCAGAAAGGCAAACGCTACCGCCCTGCGGTGCTCAGCTTCAACGCCCGTCTGGAGGAGAATCTCTTCACGCTGCAGCAGGAACTGCGGAGCTTCACCTACAGCCCAGGCTCCTATCGCCAGTTCGAGATCTTCGAGCCCAAGCGGCGCCTGATCTCCGCCGCCCCCTACCGCGATCGCGTGGTGCACCATGCCCTCTGCGCCGCGATCGGGCCGCCGCTGGAGCGTGCCTTCCTTCCCACCAGCTATGCCAACCGCAGGGGCTACGGCAGCCACCGAGCCCTGCGTCGCTTCGTGCGGGAATGCCGGCGCCACAAGTGGGTGTTTCAGGCCGATCTGCGGCTCTATTTCCCCAGCGTCGATCTCACGATCCTGCGCGCCCAACTGGCGGAGCGCATCGCCTGCCCCGGCACTCTCTGGCTGCTTGATCGCCTCCTCGCCAACGGCGCCAACCTCGGCCCTGCCATCGACGGCTTCCCCGGCGACACCCTGCTCACCCCGCTGGAGCGCCCACGCGGCCTGCCGATCGGCAACCTCACCAGCCAGTTCCTCGCCAACCTCCACCTCGCTCGCTTCGATCACACCATCGCCGCTTTGCCCGGCATCGCTGCCTATCTGCGCTACGTGGATGATTTCGCCCTCTTCGCTGATGCCCCCGAACCGCTCCGCCAGGCCCGCGAGGTGATCGGCGCGGAGCTGGCGGAGCTGCGCCTGCGGCTCCATCCGATCAAGAGCCAGCTCCGCTGCACACGACACGGCGCCAGCTTCGTGGGCTTTCACGTGCTGCCGCAGCGGGTGCGGGTGCGCAACCACAACCTGCTCAAGGGCCGACGCCGGCTCAAGGCCCTCGCCCGGGACGTCGCGGCGGGACACTGCAGCCCCGAGGTGGCCCGGATCCGGGTGATCAGCTGGAACGCCCACCTGGCCCATGGCACCACCTGGAGGCTGCGGCGGCGATTGTTCCGTGATCTGCCCTTCGCGGCGGGCCTACCCTGAATCCGGGCAGGTCGACCAGCTGCTGCGCGGCGGTTCGTGGAACAACAACCCCAGGAACTGCCGCTCGGCCTACCGCAACAACAACCACCCCTACAACGCCAACAACAACGTCGGCTTCCGCGTCTGTTGCCTCCCCCAGCACCCTTCACCGCCAGAGCCGGCCGATGGCAATCGGCCGGGAGCACACGAGGGGTCCAGACCCGCTCCGGTGATCGCCCCGGCTCACGCCTTGGCTGATCCGCACAGTGCCCGGTGGGCGGAGCCGCGGTTCAAGCCGCAGGCTCGCCCACCCTTCCCTCATCCCGCCCAGATCTCTGCCAGCGCGAGTTCCAGCCCGGGGTACACGGTGCCGGCGTCGAGCCGCTCCGCCGCCTCGATCCTGCGGCCGTTGCCGGCCGGTCCCCACTCCTCCACGGCCTGCTCGTCGGGAAAGAGAAGCCAGCCCAGGCTGGCGCCATTGGCCTGGTAGGCCGCCATGCGGCGGCGCAGGTCGGCCGCCCGGTCGCTGGGGCTGGCCAGTTCCACCACAAGATCGGGGCACAGGGGCGGAAAGCCGCGTCGCTGCTCCTCGCTCAAGGCTTGCCAGCGATCGAGCCGCACCAGGCTGGCATCGGGGCTGCGCACCGAACCATCGGGCAGCAGGAAGCCGCCGGAGCTGTCGAACACCTTCAGGGGGAGTCCGCTGCGGCGTACGGCCAGCCACAACAGGGAGGTGAGGCTGCCATTGCGGGCGCTGGTGTCGCCGCCGGTGGGAGTCATCGTGATCAGGCTGCCATCGGCATCGAGCTCCAGCACCGTTTCCGGATTGGCGGCGCATACGGCCGCGAACTGCTCGGGGGTGAGTCGCAGGTCGGTGGGCAGGGTGAGGGTCATCGACGTCCCCGGCAGGGGTGTTTTGACGTTAAGTGCGCTGGGCTTGTTCCAGCGCGATGCTGGAGCGCACCTTGTGGCTCCCCATGGCCAGCAGCAGCCCACCGCGCCAGAGGTTCCTGATCCGACGTCGCGGCCAGTGCCAGTTGTTCCGCGAGCCGCTGGGGGAGGCTCTTGAGCTCGAGATGGTCTGGATCCCGCCCGGGCGTTTCTGGATGGGATCTCCGCCGGGGGAACCTGATCGCGAGGAATCGGAAGGGCCTCCGCATCTGTTGCAGTTGCAGGGCTTCTTTCTGGGGCGTACGCCGATCACACAGGCCCAGTGGCGGGCGGTGGCGGGTTGGCAGTCGCTGGAGGGAGAACCTCCCTGGGAGCGGGACCTGAAGCCGGATCCTTCCCACTTCAAAGGGGATGATTGGCCCGTGCAGAACGTGAGCTGGCACGACTCCATGGAGTTCTGCAGTCGCCTGGGAAGGCGAACGATGCGGAAGTACACCCTGCCCAGCGAAGCTCATTGGGAATACGCCTGCCGCGCTGGCTCCACCACTCCTTTTCATTTCGGGGCAACGATCAGCCCGAAGCTTGCCAGTTACGACGCCTCAACGACCTATGCCGAAGGCCCCACGGGATCAACAAGAAGCGAACCCAAGTGGGTGGCCAGTTATCCGGCGAATCCCTGGGGCCTGCACGACATGCACGGTAACGTGTGGGAATGGTGCCTGGATCATTGGCACGATAGCTATGCGGAGGGTGATGAAAAAGCCCCCACGGATGGCTCTGCCTGGATGAAGCAGACCGCCGAAGAACCTGAACGCGTGCTGCGCGGCGGTTCGTGGGACTTCCTCTCCGCATTCTGCCGCTCGGCCAGCCGCGGCGATGCCCACCCCGACGGCGCCAGCAGCCGCGTCGGTTTCCGCGTCTGTTGCCTCCCTCGGGACCTGCTTCTTGACCCTTAGCCTCCTGCCTCCTTTTCTCTGGCTGTTGTTTCACCCAGGCTGCTGCCCTCAGAACGTCACCTCCAGCCGCAGGCTGCGCAGGGTGCCCCGATCGGCCCGGGCCGTGTCGGACACCTCCAGGGTCCAGGTGCCGCTGGGATCGCTGCCCTTCAAGTTCGCCAGGCCTGGCGCGTTCACGGCGTCGTAGGTGACCTTGAGATTGTCGGTGCCGCCGCCGGCGCGATCGTGGAGCAGCAGCGGAGCGGCCCCCATGGCGGCGGGCGGCAGCAGCCGCACCACCAGATCGCCGATGAAGGTGTGGTCGAGATCCACCGCCACCCGGATCGACTGCAGCGGGCCCGGGGCGGCCACCGGCAGGGTCAGGGTGGCGGTCTGGAAGTCGTTGATGGGCACGTCCTGCACGGCCTGGAACACCAGGGCCGCCGCCGGCTGGGGTGGGCGGGCCAGCTCCACCGCCTTGCGGGCGCTGACCCGCCCGTAGCCGTAGAAGGGGCTGCGCCCGCTGGCGTCGTAGTTGCCGCCGGCAGTGTCGATCCGCACGCAGGCCCGCCGCAGGATCTCCCGCACCTCGTCCCAGCGCAGGGCCGGATTTCGCGCCAGCACTAGGGCCACCACCCCGGCCACGCCGGGGCAAGCGCTGGAGGTGCCGCCGAAGGAGTTGGTGTAATGGCCCGCTGGGTCGCCCTTCTGGGGGCTGCCCTGGTTGTAGCCCAGCCCGCCGGAGCGGTCGGTGGTCCAGATGCCGGGGGTGAGGGAGGGCCGGCCGTCGCTGCTGGGAAAGCTGCACCACACGGCCTTGCCGTAGTCGCTGTAGGCGCTGCGTTTGGAGAGGTCGTTGCAGGCCGCCACGGCGATCACCCGGGCGTAGCTGGCATAGCCATCGTTGTCGACGCTCTCGTTGCCGTTGCCCGCCGCGAACAGCACCACGCAGCCCTTGCCGCTGCGGCCCTGGGTGGTGGCGAAGTCGATCGCCAGTCGGGTGGAATCCGGCAGCGGCACCACCTGGCGGTGGGCGGGATCGTTCGGGTCCCACCAGGCCCCATCCGGTGGACCCCAGCTGCAGGAGATCACATCGGCGCCGTTGCGGGCCGCCCACACGAAGGCCTCGGCTTCCGCCTGGGAGCCCAGGCCGGAGGCCAGCCGGATCGGGATCAGCCGGGCGCCGGGGGCCACGCCCGTGGCACCGAACTGGCCGTTGGCGCAGGCCACCCCCGCACAGGCCGTGCCGTGATCGTCGCCGCGGCCGGGCCGGGGATCGCCGCTCTGGCGGGTCACATCCCGCGGGGCAACCACCTTGCCGGAGGAGCGGAATTCCTCATGGTCGATGTCGAAGCCGTCATCCACCACCGCGATGATCGCCCCGGTGCCGTCGCTGAGGGACCAGGCCGCCTCCACCTCGGCGTGGGCGTCGACGAGCCGGCCGTTGACAGCGGTGGCCTTGAGATGCCACTCGGACGGGAAGGCCTGCCGGCGCTGCCGGCTGGGGCTCACCAGCTCGGGGTGGCAGAGCGCCACGCTCGCTTCCCCCAGCAGGGTTTCGGCGATCTCGAAAACGCCGAGCCCGCTGTTGTCGGGAGCGGCCACGAAATAGGCGTTGCGGGCATAGCTGAGGGTGCGTTTGAGGCTGAGGCCGTGGCGCTGCAACAGCGCCTCACAGGTTTCGGCCTCCGCGTCATCCTCAAACTTGACGAACAGATTCTCCGTGTAGACCACGGGCCGGCCGGTGCCATCCACCAGAACGCGGCCGGCGAAGTCCACCGCTGGTTCCGCCTTGAGCAGACTGCGGGCGGAGTCGCGCAGGGCCCCATCGGCCTGGGGGGTTCTGGTGCTCAACAGCTCCACCCCCGCCTCGCGGAAGCGGCTGAGGGTCTCGAACTGGTCAAGAATCCGGTGGGTCTCGGCACTGACGTGCGACACCTCGAACGGCCGAGCCGGCATCACCGCCTGGCGACTCAGGGTGCGGACGACGAGGTGATTGTCGCTGATGGCCAGTTCATGGGACCCACCATTCCTGCCACCGTATCGAACCTGAACCATGGAAAAATCTCCTGAGGTCTATCAGCTTGAACGCATGTTGGAGGTCGATCGCAGGGTGGCGATGGCGGCCATTCTCCATCGATTCGCTCGTGAGATTCACGCCGGCTTGAAAGGTCTTGATCTGACGTAACGAGCCCAGGAAAACTTCATGCTTCTTCAGGTGACGCCTTGCTGGCTGGGCTGCTCCTGGTCAGCGTCGATTCCTGCTTTGGAGGTCAGAGTGGCTGGCCCAGAACGTCGTAGGTTCAGATCTCAACGCCTGGGCCTGCCTGTGCGTGAGCCTGTGCGTGTATCGATGGCCCCGTCATGCGGACCCCTTCAGCCGCGCCAAGTGCTCCGCGTGGTTTGCTGGCGTTGTGCCTGGTCTGCCTGTTGCTTGCAACCACTGACATGAGCCGGGCCGGTGGGCTGTTCGATGGATTCCCCCAACGGATTGCGGCGGGAGCAGCGAATGCCGTGGTGTACGAGCAGAAGCCCGGCTATTTCGCTCGGCATGGGGAGCCTCTGATCGAGGAGGAGGCTGAAGTTGTGTTCGAGCCGGAGCAGATCACCATCGTCCGGGGGCCTCCGGCCACTCCCCTTGCCCCTGGCCAGGCGCTCAGTCCGGTCTACGCACCGCTGGGGGGAAACTCCCTGGCGGTGCCAACGGGTCAGGTCTTTCTGCGCTTCCGAGCAGGAGAAACGGTGGCAGCACACCGTGAGGCCCTGCAGCAGGCGGGCTTCACCATCACCCGGGAGCTTGATGTCGCGCCCCAGGCCGCCTGGATCGGCGCCAGCTCGGGCAGCATCGCCGAGGCCCTGAGCGGTCTCCCGAGGCTTAGGGCGATCGATGGGGTGGAGAGCGTGGAGCCGCAACTGCTGATGCAGAGAGCCTGGCGTTAGTGGCATGGCCATGTCGGCTTCGCCGTTCCAGCTGAGGCCATCGCCCTTAAGGTCAGGGTCAAGGTGATCGCCCATCGAGCTGGCCCATGTCGCTTCGGCCTTGCCCCTCCAGACGCTTGGGCGGGGAGTCTGAGGCGGGCGAAGCAGGGATGGCCGAGGTCCCCCCCGCGTTGTCGCTCGCGGCTTTGCCGGCCGGCCTGCAGCTGGCCACCTACTTCGTCGACAGCGGCCGGGTGGTGCCGGGTCTGAAGGTGGATCCCGATGGACGCCTGCGGGCCCAGTGGTGGCCGCTGCCCGCCGCCGGCGATCGCGAGCTGCTGGCGGCCCATCTGACGGGCGACAGCCTGGAGGAGCAGCAACAGTTGGCCGAATCCCTGGCCGATGCCGTGGATCGGCTCGTGCGCCAGCGCCTCGAAGGCTCTGCAGCCCAGGCCCTGCGCAGTGCCAGCCGCCACCGCCGCGGCCCGCCGGCCCTGCCCCAGGCCTGGCTGGCGGCCCTGGAGGGCCCCGATCCCCACCTGGCGGCGACGGCCGATCTCGCCGCTGAGGCCGCCCTCGTCACCGGGCTGCACCAGTGGGTGCGGGAGGGGGCCTGTGGAGGCGGCTCGCTGCAGCTGTGCCTGCGACTGCACGAACCCACCAGCCCCCGCCTGCGTCGCTGGCCGGTGGAGCTGTTGCTGCGCTCCGTGATCGACCCCAGCCTGATGGTGCCCCTGGCGGCGTTCTGGGCAGGGGAGAGTCCCTTCCCGGTGGACTGCTTCGAGGAGGTGCTCGCCCAGCTGGGGCTGCTGACGCGGCTGGCACCGGAGCTGGGGGGACTGCTCGAGCAGCAGGCGCCCGCCAGCTTGGACCTGGAGGAAGGGGCCCTGCTGTCCCTGTTGCGGCAGCGGGTGAGTGTGCTGGATGAGGCGGGCTTCGGGCTGCTGCTGCCCAGCTGGTGGCGCCATGGCCAGCGCCTGGGCCTGCGCGTCAACACCAACACCAACCGGCGCTCGTCCACCAACACCCCCGCCGGCGACGGGGGCGGCCTGAACCTCAACGCCCTGGTGTCCTTCCAGTGGCAGGCGGTGCTGGGCGATCGGCCCCTGGGCAAGGCCGAGCTGGCCAGCCTGCAGAAGGCCGCCGCGGCCAAGCGCAGCCTGGTGCGATTGCGGGGTGAATGGACGCTGATCGAGCCCAACGCCATCGCCTCCTTGTTGCGCCACGCTGGCCTGGAGGGGGACGCCAGCGGCACGGAGTTGTTGCACGCCAACCTCGGCCTTTCCCGCCTCGGTTTGCCGGACGACCTGCCCCTGGTAGGGGTGGAGGCCAGCGGCCCCCTCGGAGAGCTGCTCGGCGGCGAGCTCCACAGCCGTGCCACGCCGATTCCCACGCCGGCCGACTTCAACGGGGAGTTACGGCCTTACCAGGAACGGGGTTTGGGCTGG
>Ga0247837_1001554_pt1 | contig 47006 bp, 30 predicted proteins | sample LaCtaG_2_FD_187115 | JGI IMG/M metagenome (GOLD analysis project Ga0247837, IMG submission 187115) | Freshwater microbial communities from meromictic Lake La Cruz, Castile-La Mancha, Spain - LaCruzMarch2015_14.5m | ecosystem: Environmental > Aquatic > Freshwater > Lake | place: Spain: Castile-La...
CATATATAAAAACTAACTAGCCTTGGGATGTGCTGTCCTGCGATTTGGCTGGAGGAAAAGCGGTCCGCCAGGTCTTCTCCCTCCTTCTCTTGTTGACTGCGCCGGCGGTTCCAGACGAGGAAGAAAATGACGCCGCCTATAATTCTGGATATGTCTCACGCCACTAGCCTAAAGTTGCCCAGGCTGAAGTCAAAGAACGACCCAGCGGGCTGTTCAATGGTAGGCAGCGCTGCTTCCACAAGCGTCACTTCCCTGCCTTTCGCCAGCACTACCAGTGTAGTTCCATTCTGATACTTGAAGGTCTCAAGCAGGGCTGTGCCGTGTGCAGTCATCTTCGGAACGACCTGGAGTCGGATAGGACTGGTAGGACGGTCGGAGTCGATATAGGAAGTGTTGAGGAAGGTGAGGGAGGAGCCCCAGGCCAGTAGATTGCATTTGACGACTGCAAGGGCCCAGGGCCCCTGCTGGAGGACGTTTGGGTAGCGGTAGACCACTGGGTGGGACTTACCTTTGCAGGTAGTAGGGATTCCGTGGCCGGGGGCGTACTTCATATCATACACCATCACATCTCCGTTGTCCAAAGCCACACTCATGCTGTCCACCACATTCTGCTCTACATAGTCACCATTAGGCTTCTAGGCCATCAATCTTATAATAATAATAAGGAAATGGCGCTTGAGCTGACCCTTCAAGACTCAGAGTTTTAGCGTTAGAAAAAGAGGAAAAACCTAGACGACTGAGGAAGCATAAGGTAAGGATATATTTAACAGCCCCACTGTGATTCATATACATTGTGTTACTATAGGAGTTAAGCTAAGATTAGGAAACAGTTATGCCTAAACTAATCCATAGTGCAAGTCCGAGATACACTATAATGGCAGGCGAGCTACCTAGTCCGAGCGAAAATGTGAAGATGGGCATGTTGGGGAGAAGAACCCACGAAAGCAAAAGCGACAGCCCAGAGCCAGTAGTCCAGATTGGGCTTGCCGAGCGCTGGATCCTCAGTCCGACCTTCCAGCTATGTCTACTTGCATCATTGGGAATAGTGTATTCCCTGACCCTGATTGTTGCGGCAGTGCACTTCTGTAGAGGTGTCTGGGCTACTCCAGCCCTTGTTCCGGTGCTGCTCTCCTTTGCCTACTCGCTTTCGCTGCTGGGAAAGCCGGGACCAGCACATATTCTCATCTCTTTGATGCTGGCTGAGTTCCTGCTGGCCTCAGCGGCTGTGGTCGTCTACAGTCTGGTCAAAGGCATCGACCCTCGCTAGCACTAAATCCTAGCTTCTATCTGCTGTTTCTGCACAGGTCACTGGGAGAGGAAGCAAGGCTACTTTGAGTTGGCTAACTGTCAGCTGAGTAGCGCTGTTAGGAGTCGAATACTCTTCCTTACTTCACAGAGTCTCCAGCGGGTTGCAGCTTCTTTAGCCCGCCTTCCAATATACTGCAGTCTCCGAAGATTCTCTCAGGAGCGCCTTTCTCCCTTCAATTTTTGAGTCAGTGTAGCATACAGCACTATCCCTTCTTCATATTTTGCACGCATTCCAGCCAATTGCTGAAGGTATTCTTCGACTTCTGAGCCAATTTCACAAAGGTCCAAGAATTTGCTTCCGTCGCCTGGAATTCGGTCATTAGCGGCACGTAACTATCGGCTGAATACTCAGCTTAGCGCAATGTTTCGCTGCTTTGACTTGGGGTTGACGTTTTGCCAGTGCTTCTTTCGACTTTATGCCAATTTATTAGGTCATAGTGTCCGAATTTGTCCAGCACTCTTCTTGATGTCTTGGACGTATGCTTCCAGCGAGCGAATTCGTTCCTTCAGCTGCAGGACTGGGCGAAGAGCCATAAATATGGACTTCTCAGGACAAACCCGCAAGCGTAAGGTGGACCAAAGCACCCGCGTGACTCTGAACCGAGAAGAACTGCTGCTCCAACACTCCCAAGAGATGATTCAGATGGAGCAACGCAAAGCCCAAGAGAAGTCCACCCGGCTCATCCAGCGCTGGTACCGGGGCCGCAGAGCCGCAGCCAAGGTGAAACAAGCGTACAGAGCAATCGTAACTAAGCGAGTTTCCGACCTGCAGAAGCTAGAGAAGGTCCTGAAGGCGAACTACGTAGTGGCGCTGGACAAGGTGCTTCCAGAACTCGTCAGACTGTTCATCTTCAGTTACTCCCCGAGACAGCCGGAGCTGCTGTCGAGCATTTGCCACCTCCTGTTGATCATGTTCCGCAGTCTGCCGCATCGGGTGAGTCCGTTCTTCCAGGATGCTACAATAGTGTCGAGCAGAGGGAGACTCATATTTCAGTTGGGGAGTCTGTGTGAGTACACGGCGACTACCCGGGACTTGGGGTCGGAGCCGTATGAGTTCTGTACGCTAGTGCTGGACCCTCAGGCCTGGGTGAACTCCATCCACTCCCTCGACCCAGTCTTCACAATGCACATGTGCGACCGCATCCTGCAACTCGCTTCCGGCTCCAAGTCCTTCTTCTCCTACCTCATCCGCAACCTCAAAGACAGTCGCACGGAAATTCGGCCTAGAGACTTCAAGACGGGTCAGAACCTGTTCCCTGTAAGCACTAAGCAGCCCTGGTACCAGTACGCCTGGACTTTGTGGGGACGGAAGTGCATGGAGACTTCGCATTTGGAGTTCTTGTGGAAAAACGTGATGCCCATTAAACATGCGTTTGTGCGCATGCCGCCAGAGTTAATCCGACACCTGATAAATGCGCAGAACTTCCCCACCTTCCACTCCTTCATCTCCAGCAAAATAAGCGAACTACAGAGCCAGAGCGATAAAGAGCTGTCCCAGCGACTCACCAAGCAGCCTGACTTCCTCTACAACCTCACCCTACTGCTCTACTTCTTCGCTATCACCCCTTCCCGAGTCGAAGTAGGCCTTTTCGTGCGTCTGCTCACCCGCCTATTCACCATTCTTAAGCGTGCGCACCGCATCGTGCTCAAAACCAGTGACTCTCTGGAACTCCGCGGCTTCCAAGTGGCTTCCTCGCCTCAGTCAGACCTCATAGACGAGCCTCCCTCTCTGGGTGTCTTTGACCTGGAGGAAGACCACGACGAGTTGGACTCAGATGCTCCTCTGCTTCCCAGCACTGCAACGACCATTGACGGCCTGCCTGTGGCGCTAGTGGAAAGTTACGAAGTGCTGCAAACCTCCTCCGTAATCAAGCTACTAACAGAAGTGTGCGACCTAATGCCCCTCTGCCACATCTACTGCGATATCTACATGACCCGGGTTGTCACCAGTCGCAAGAACGTGGACGAACTACTATGCAAACTAGTGTACAACACTACCTTCATCCGCAAGATGTACGCAGTGTTCGAAATGGTGGTAAGCGCCAGACAGAACTTCGACGTAGACGGAGTGATAGAGAGTTTGAAGGAGTACATAGGACTTTTGACCCTGTTTGCAGGCTGTTTGAGTCAGTTGCTGCTTGTGATCGACGACAATGAGTTCCACTCTGAGCAGGTTTCCGATACTCGTTTGTCCCTGGCAGAAACGCGCCACTTGACGCTGTTCTTCAACTACCTGGGGTACAAACTATGTCTATCCAACCTGATTACGTCCTCATACCAATCCCACGGAGTCCTTCTCTTCCTTAACGTCGAAAACGTCCTCACTCAACTCTACAACCGATACTGCCGCAGGCCTTATGTGGACCGGCGAGTATGGGAAATCTGCGATATATCCGCCCAGCGACTTCTCCACTACCTGCAAAACCCGTCTTCCCGCTATTCCCTGATGCTAGAGCGAATGCCCCACCTTTTCCCCTTCGAAATCAGAGCCACTATCTTCCACTACCTTGTGCTCGGACTGAAGACTGCGTCGTACCAGCAGCTGGAGAGGTTTATCAGCATCCCTATCAGAAGGGAGCATATCGTAGAGGACGCAATTGAGGAATTGAGGTATTTGGCAGGGAGTGACCTGATCACAGCTGCGAGGATTACCTTCATCGGCCCAGGCATGGTGGCTGAAATGGGAGTGGACGCTGGAGGACTGTTCAAGGAGTTCCTCACGAATTTCGCGAAAGTGGCGTTCGACCCCTCCTCAAACTACTTTATCGAAGCAGACAAACGCGCTTTAATCCCCAACCCGCGGTTCATACTAGAACGGCCTAGTCACAGCTACGTCTACGAAGTCATGGGTATGATAATCGGCAAGGCCATAATCGAGGAAGTCCTGTTGCAGCCTAACTTCTCCCGGATTTTCCTGAACAAGCTGCTAAACAAGCCTTGCTACTTCAGTGATTTGAAGGAACTGGACCTGCAGTACGCCACTAGTCTGGAAATGGTAAAGAACTACCAGGGCGACTTTGAGGACTTGGGCCTGTGGTTTTCCACTACAGAGGAAGTGGCGGGCCGCACAGTGAGCATTCCCTTGGAGCCGAATGGAGAACGAGTCCCTGTCACTCGCAATAACGTTATGCGGTATATCAAGGCTATGACTAACTACAAGTTGAATCTGCAGATTCAGAGCCAGTGTGAGGCCTTTCTGCAAGGGCTCAATAAGGTCTTGCCGCTACAGTACCTCAGCATCTTCAATCAGGACGAGTTGCAGTTAATGATTTCGGGGAACATGCAAGGATTCGATGTGGCGGATTTGCAGGCGAATGTGCAGTTCACAGGCTATGATGCTGATCACAAGGCGGTGAAGAACCTGTGGCGGTACCTAGGGGAGTTGAAGGATGAGGACCGGTCGAAGTTCCTGCAGTTCTGTACTGGGTGCAGTCGGGCGCCTTTACTGGGATTCAAGTTCCTCACGCCTAAATTTACTGTTGAGAAGGGAGCGGACACAAACATGCTCCCAACCGCCTCCACCTGCACCAACACCTTCCGCCTCCCTCCCTTCATGAACTACTCCACCCTCAAGGAAAAGCTAGACCTGGCCATCAACAGCAACGCAGGCTTCGGCTTCGGCTAGATTCCTAACCTCTAGACCCTAACGCCTGCATTTATATGAAAGCCGCTGCACAGCTGCCGGGAGTGGCTGCCATATGGGACAAAGCCCAGCGAATAAAGATACAAGAAGGACTGCGCAGCTGTTTAGTGTACGTGGAAGGAGAGGCCAGACACTTGGTCGGACAGGGGGAATTGGAAGAGGCAGCGGCACTCACTCGATTGTATGCGACTTTCTGCAACAGGGAAGCGAGTGCACAGAAGAGTGAAGAGGCGGTGGTGACACTCAGACATGCGAAGGGCTTGCTGGACTTTGTGGACCGGCAGTTCGCAGAGTCGAAGCAGTACCCGGAGGCACTGTTTCGCCTTATGCTCCTCACCTGCAATAACCTTGCCAACGTATTGAAGTCCCTGGGAGACCTACATCGAGCTTACCAGTACTTGTCTACTGCCCAGCTCCTATCCCACACTCATCCCCCCGACTCCCCCTCCTCTCTCCAGTACTTGGCCAGCACACATGTCAATCTCTCCACTCTGCAGCTCGATCTGCAGCAGCCGCTCCAAGCCATCTCCTCTGCGGAACAGGGCTTACGCCTGCTTCAAACACGCCTGTCCCGCGCCTCAGACTCCTTGGCCGGACTGGAGAGTCGCAACAAGGGGCAGTACGAAGGACTGATGCAGAGCTACCTCTGTGCGATGTTCAACATTGCGATAGCAGAGGAAAGACTGGGCAGAAGGGAAGAGGCAGTGCGGTCGTATACAGCTTGCTTGAAGTTCGCGAAGGCCTATGTACCGCATGCAGTCGGGACGATAGAGGAAGCAGAAACAGCTGTCTCAGAGATGTTAGAAGGCAATACTGAGCGAGAAGCAACTACAGTGCCCTCTGCGTCCTCACGACCCCAGCTGACCAGGAGAGCGAGTGGGGATAACCGCTCCGAAAAGAGACTCTGCCAGTCTGTGAGACTGAGCACTGTCCAGGACGCTGGCAAAGGGGACAGGTACTACTCCAAGGAAAGACTGGAGAAGGTGAGAGTGTTGCTGGAAAAGGAAGGCAAAATGCCATTTCTGAGTTCTTCTCAATACTTCGACATTCAAATCCACAAAAACCTCGGACTCGACTCCGACATGCGTCACCTAACACCTATGACAACCCGAGCCCTTGCCAAAACCGTGCGTTTGCGGACTGCCGAGCCGAACCAGGAGCGCAAGTCCATCGCCAGTCTCCGCCAAAGGAAGTACCGAAAGAAGAGCCAAGGGAAGGAGGAGGAACGAGGAGCTGAGTATGTCAGGAAGAAGATGTGGCTACTCACACAAAAGCCCCAAGCCCTGCTTTCCAAAGCCACTTCTATGCGCCATTCTGACTACAGCGATGCACATCCTTTAAGGCCTTGCGAAGCTCTTTCCACGTCTATGTCCAGACTACAGATGAAGGAGGAAATTGAACACCTAATGGGAAACTTGAAGAAGGAAATGACTAGTGTGTCTGCAAGTCCGGAAAGGAAGGGCAGGTCCTCAGTGCCCAGTGCTCTTGTGAGTTCTCTGCGGGCGACTCGAGAACACCAAGTTATCCCACTGCCGCCCTCTACAGCGCCGCCGCCTGAACCACACCTCCGCTCTACTTTCCGCTTCAAGCGTACTGAAAGCCTCAACTGAGCACACCTTGTTCTTACTTCTTCTTAACTAGTCCATCTAATGCTCCTTTGGACGACTTCTTATGTCCCTTCTTGATGAGCGCCAGTTTGAAGTTAGAAATAGTAGCGGCCTTCGGACTCACCAAGTCGCAGGGCTTTACCAGGTCTCCTTCCCCAGTCTGCGTGTTGCTCTGCGCCTGGCGCTTTTGGTTGATATAAGTCTTCGCAACCGGTCCTTTCGCCTTCGCGAAAGAACGCAGAGATGCACCGCCAGCAATAGCGCCCGCCACTTGCGCAGCCTCCTCCCCTTTCTGCCGGTTGATCAGTTCTAACCACCACTTCCTGCCCTCCGCGGCAGTTACAGGGTTTTCCCTGTCGTAATCCTGAAAGAAGTCCACAACGCTTTCTTCGTATGTTTTGGGGGTTTCTTCAGCCTCTATCATTGCTTTTTTAGAGATCGACCGCTTCACCCAGACTTTCAGCATCTTCTTGATTGGAGTGAACAGGTACAGGAACACCAAGCCGCAGCCCACAGCTCCAGGAATTAGCGCAAGACTGGAAAGGTCGTAAAAGAAGTAGAAATTAGTGGCTGCATACGCAGCGATGCCATACGGAAGCAGTGAAAGCATGATTTCATCCAACTCATCACTGAGTCGCACAGGCCGCTTATGTCTCCTCAACAGCATGTACTTGGACGCCCAGTACTGCAGGATTAGCGCTGCTGTGCCAATTGCTAGTCCAATTGGTAGCAGAGGCGCGTACATTAGACTCAGACAGCAGGTCTTCATCATACCTGCGCATAGGGCGGGCATGTCCACGGGCGGCGCTTCGTGTAGCACGTTGGCTTCGAGTTGGGAAAGGAGACAGCGGTCCGCCTTACTCCGCGCAAGCCTGAATTTCAGCTTCTTGTAAAGACTGACAGGGGAGAGCAGGTAAAGCAACGGCCCTACAACTGCATTGGAGATCATGACGTTGTAAATTTCCACCACCAGGCCGTGTCTGCCGTACCAGTCCTTCCAGTGGATCGGAATCGCCACTAGCGCTGTGTTGATGAACTGCGCCAGAGCCAGGTTGCGGGTGACAGCTGCCTGCAGGTCCGTTGTTGTGCTATACAGGGAAATTCGCTCAAAAGTCCAGATCGTCAATGTGAGGATAATATTGACGAGAACCACTATAATAGAGGGCAAAAGGGACATCACATTGAAAGCCAGGACTTGCCCTTTCGACGGATTTTCGATTTCCGCGAATCGGTCGCTGATTGTGGACTTCATCTGGGAAGAGAAGTAGACAGCGGCCGCCCCTGCCAGCAGCACGAGCACTACAGCAGTAGTAGTCATAAGCCTGCGCTTCACAATTGTCCAGGGAGGGATCTACATGCCAAGTACGCCAAGGTTATCCCAGAGGATATCAGAAGGGTCGGGAGCTCGCTTGACTTGCAGGACTCGACCGTGGAACTTTTTATCTCCTTTGCTTTGGTGGCAGGGACAGAGCGCAGATGCGAACTCGCGCCAGCCCTTGGTGAGTCGGGGCTTGCTGAAGGCTCGCTTGACTATGCGCATACTGTCTGGCTCAGAGAAGGTAACAAACGCAACCCCCGTGAACTGTTTCTTAATCGCAGCTTCCATTTCCGTGACGACTTCCTTCTGCTCATATATCAGTCTGCGGTACTGCTCCTCCGTCTCCACAGTTCCAGCGACACAAATGCAACAGGTCTTAGCAGCTGGCTTATTTTGTGCATTGAGGGAGTGAATTTCCCCCAAACGCTCTTTTAGCTGGGAAAGCTTATGACAAGCAGCGACAAAGCTTGTTATTGGATAGGTCAAGTTCACCTTGGAAACTGTGCACTTCCGTCCTCCCGCACTTCCTGTCTTTTCCAAAAAAGCCACCAGTTTCTGCTCGTCCAACGACGTGTTTCGCGGGAGGTTTTCTACTATTACAGTATAGTCAGAAGGCGTGATTTCCTCTTTGTCCAAGTCCGCCTCCAGCTGCTCATGTCTGATAGTCACTACAGCGTGCAGTATCAGCAGGAGGAAAATAGCCCCCACGTGTAAGCAGGGCTCTAGTATCGAGGGCTCTGTGTCTCCGTAGTTAGCGAGACTGCTGCGTACAATCCAGTTCGTGTTCAGCGTTTCCTCGTCTATGTTATCAGCTGTCAGGTTACGATACAGGCAATACCCGCCTGCCACTACGAGCGTCACAAGCAGCAATCCCCCCATCCACTTGGCAATACTGTAGTACAGGGCAAAGCCGGAGCCCAGCTCCGCCAAGTCCTCATCTTTACAACACAGTGGAAACAGCTCGCCTTCATGCGGGAAGTCGCAGCAGGGACAGAAGTCGCCCAAGTCCTCGCCTTCCTCGTTGAATTTCGCCTTCAGTTGCAGGATTCGACTTGCTTTCTAGGCTGGCGGTTACATAGTGTTGGTCTGAGATGGAGAAATTGGGAGGGACTAGGGTGGCTTCGTAGGCCTGGGGGGAAGGCTTGTCTGCAGCACGAGGGGAGAAGAGGGTTTGGCCGCCTCCAGAGCCTCCATCAGGCGGGGATTTGCCAATTGCGGGTGAGAGATTGGGCTGTGGGTCGGAGGCAGGAAGTGAGCCTGGGACGAAGGAAGTGTCCTGCAGGGGAGGAGACTTGCTGGAGCCGGCTTTTTTCATTACTAGAAGTCAAGATATGGGCTAAAAATGCGTAAAGCTTAATGACATGCATCCACTCTAGAAGCACACACAGCTCTGACAAAGCGGCATTTGGCCTAACCTCTAATTAACAAGTAGCTGGGACTATGTGAGCTTCCACTGCAGAAGGGACAGGTCTTGACCCCCTGCAGTGAGGAGTGTCTGGCCGTCTGGACTCCACACTGCAGAGCGGATGAGGCTGGAGTGCGCTTTGAAGGCTAAAGGGGCAGATTGGGAGTTGTATACTTCCAATAGTCCATTCAACCCGCCTTGGATAAACATATCAGCAGTGGGCGATTTCGCACCCACAGAAGGCCCGAATTCGCTTCCTGCAGCCCTCAGTCGATTCTCAGTCCCCCAATCTTGTTCTTTCTCCCTCGGAACTACCTCCCCACTCTCCACTTTCCACACCTTCTCAGCCAGAAACAGGTCCTGAGACCTAAGGCAGCTTCCCTCTTTACTCCAATCCAACGCAGTAATTCTCCCTTTATGTCCTTTCAACTCCCACAGTATTGGGTAATTCAGCCTGGCGGAATGGAGAGTTACGAGTCCTGCCTCCGTCCCAAGCGCCAAAACCAGTCCATCAGGCGAATATTTGAGTGTGGTTATTGCAGATGAGTGGCCTTTGCCCACAGCTACGATGTTATTGAGCTGGAAACTGTTCGTTCGCACTGTGAAGTGGCCGTCGTCGTACCCGATTGCTACGTGTCCTTTGATACTTACGTCGAGAGCTCGGGTCTGGACTGTCTTTTGGCCCATTTCCATTAGGCCAGTGACCATACACCGCTTCTGCTGGATATTCCAACATTTCAGCTTATTATCCCCTCCAGAGGACAGCACACAGTTAGTCTGCACCTTGTCATACGCCAGTGCACTCACTTCCCCCACAGAGTGCACGTCCATCAGCACCATTCTGCCGTTTCGGCCGAATTCCACAATGGCTCCGTCTCGCGTGCCGCACAGAATGCCGCTCGCGCTTTGGTCCAGACTGAAAGGAACGCCTGGAGTGTCGATAAGTCGGAGCTGCTGGAAATTGGCGTCCAAAATGGTGACTTTGGAGTTGGCAGCGCCTACTAAGACTCCTTCGTTACTGACAAACAGAGCTGTAATAGCCACTGAGGCAGGATGCAAAGGATACGAAGCAATCATTTCCGTATTAGCCGCCAAATGCATAATTTTCCCTTCATTTCCACCCACCACAGCAGTTCCATCCAGTCGAAACCCCAATACAGTGACAGTTTCCAGGCCACTTTTAGTCTCTTTCTGGTACTTTGCAGCGTTTTTATTACTCCATATAGAGAAATGGCCCTGTCCAGCAGTCCACAGGTCCCCAGTACTGGGACTCCAAGCTAAGGCCTGTATATTCCCCGGCGTTCCCGAGGCAACTAGGAGTTCCAAGCCTGATTTCACCTCATATAGCCTTACAGTCGCCTCTGTATTCAGGTCTATGGCTGCTAATAGCCCGGAATCCTGCGAAAAGGCCATTAACTTGGTTCCCTTACTATCCCCTGTGACGTCAATGGTCAGTAGTGGCTCCGTTCCCTGCAGTTTCCACAAGCAAATGGCTGGTAATTCCGCATTTTCCCCTGTGGCGATTAGGTCTCTGGACGGGGAAAGGGCCACAGCGGACAATTCGCCCATATGTCCCTTGGCAGTGTGCACCTCCCCGCCCCCTAGGAAGCTCTGAGTGTTGCGGTTGGCGCTGAGGAGTACACATAGGGAGGCGGCGGGGTAGACTATTTGGTCTGTGGCACTCAGGTAGAAAAGGTTGTTGCCGGCTCCTTTGCTGTTATAGCCGTAGACATACTCCAGTCGAAGTGTAGGCTCTGTTGTAGGAGAGCGGTACAAAGCAGCCAAGTCGCTGAGGCGAGATGGACGGAAGGTCATGCGAGACCCCCCACTGCTGTCTCCCTTCACAGCCGCAGGGTCTTCCTTGGGAGCTGCACTTGTGACGGTGGAAACTGGACTTTGCCGCTGCTTTTGCTTGGGCAGGATGACCACATTCGTCACCTTTCCAGTAGACTTCCCACAGCCCATTGATTAGAGAGAAATGGCTCAATTTCGACCTCATAGCTGCCTACTGTGCCTAAGTACTGGAAGGACTAAAGTTGTGCTTCTATGTCTGCATCTAGTAAATTAGTCCCATTCCTTGTAGCCTTGCCAAATATTCCCTTGAAATTGCCTTTGCTATCGTTGCCTCTATGAGATGTCGAAATTCTTGCTTATTCGTCTTTTAGTACACTATACGACGAGAAAACAGTCCTTCTCTTTAGGGGATATCGCTGCCAATTAGAACTTTCACATATAAGTGTTGCCGAACTTTGTAACTCGGAGAGTGTTGGGAGGGAGCATAGGGAAAGAGACCTGACAGCTGCAAAGTGGTTGTATAGGGACGCTGAAAACGCCCTAACTGACTTATTTGTTATAAACCATTAAATCCGCTCCTAGCCACTGCACTTCGCCAAACCTCGGTCGAATGGGTATTAGTCGGTCAGAGGACTCTCTTGTGATAGAGATATTGGAAGCTATATAATGGGACAAGCTCCTCCTCAAAGCGTGAAAGTGCCGTTCAAGCCAATATCACCGCTGCCTGGGACCTACGGCACTACCACTCGCAAGAAAAACCACGTGACCGTCTACAGTCCCCAGCAGCACCTCTTCTGCTACATCCAAATCAGCCCTGACTGGACTGTGCAGGACCTGAAGCAGCAACTGCAGCTGAAGTTCAGCCACCACCCTGGACTTTGTCTATATCTAGGCGAGGTGTTGCTGGGTGATAGTGATTTACTGACTGCGCTGCAGGTGACGGAACGATCACTACTGAGAATGGAGTTCTCGGAAGAACCGATAGGACTGGATGTGGAGTACTGCAGCAGGGATGGAACTGTACTTAGTGCACCATGTTCATTGAAGGACTCGGCGGTTATGGGGTCAACTACACCCGATAGTACGCAATCCTTGCCCTGTAAGCAGCCCTGGGAAATCGACTTTTCAGTGTATGCATTGCCTGAGGCAGGCCTACTCGCCACTCCCACGAGGAGGAAGTCCAAAGCCAAGGCGCACTAATCTGTAGGAAGCTAGTCCTTACTGTTCTTCCGGCTTCACGAGGTTGTAGGCTAGATAGAGCGTCTCTCCGGTCTGCAGCTGAGTATAGAAGTTGGACCCTTCCGTGCCGCTGAAGTGTCTCAGCAGCGGCCTGAACACTCTCGGCACTCTGTCCGCTATGAGTCCCGACCTCCTCTTGTTATCCAGCTGCAGCGCTCTGAGCACATTCCTGCTGATATCCTCCTTCTTCGCAATTCTCAGTCCCGAGGCTTCCAGCGCCTTTTCCAGCTCCGGCACTTCCACTGCAGACCGGAAGTCCGTGTAGAGGAAGTGGCCTTTCGGCCTGAGCACTCTGAACACCTCGGCTACAAAGCGGGGCATGTCCCCGTAGCAGTGGCTGCTCTCCACGTTTATAACGATGTCAGTGGAGGAGGACTCTAGAGGCAGGCTTTCTGCGTCTCCACGCTGGAAGGAAAGGCCGGGAAGCGTGTAGTTCCGAGTGCAGAACTGGACTTGCACAGGACTGATGTCCACGCCGATGGCTGATTTGGGCTTTAAGTACTTGGTAAGAAAAGCAATTCCGCCTCCTCGGCCTGACCCAACTTCCACCGCATCCAAGCCTCTGTACGACGATATCTCCTTCATGCCCGTCCCAACATAGTGGTACAGCTGATAGCAGTACCGCTCAAACTCCTCCTCCTCATCCATATGAATCGTGTACCCATTCTCACTCTCTATGGCATAGCCGTAGTTCATCACCTTCCACTTGGGCTGGGGGAACAGCCAGCACAGGAAGTTGTAGAACTTCAGCCAGAGATACCGCTTCGGTCCTCTGCTGCCGTACAACAGCCACTCGTAACAGGCATAGATCAGACCTCGCACTCTGCCCCACAGACCTACAAGCCTCAGAAACACATACAGCACCACCAGGCCGGGTACCCACAAAGGCGAGGTCGCTACTAGTATGGGCACCAGCACGCAGCCACTAGGAATGACGATGCCCGCTGCTAGTAGCCATACACTCACCTCGAGAAGCCCCATTTATAGGGAGAGTTACTTGCGGGAAGAAGCCTGCAAGTCGGTGATTCGGCTGGAAGCTGCGACTGGAGGGGGCGGCTGCCGCGGCACTGAGGCTTCCATTGCTCGCAGAATCTTCTGGTTTTTGGCGGTTTCCTCGAGAACTCGCCGAGTGAAGTCGGTGGGAGGGACGTGCAGCGTTTCCAGCAACTTGGAAAGCCGCTTTGCAGTCAGAGGAGTCAGTTTGGCCTTGAATTGCGGATCTTTTGCATTTTCCGCTTCTACTAACTCCGTCAAAACGCAGATTCTGGGGTCGAACTCCTGGGCGTACTGCAGGGCGCTCTTGCCGTCTGCGTCCACAACGGCTGCGGAGGCCTTCTGTTCCAGTAGGAACTTGACCATCAGCACTCGGTTTCGCTTCACTGCCAGCATCAACGGTGTGCAGCGGTTCTTCTCAGTCATCATATTGACATCCACTCCCTTCCTTACTATCAATCTGCCTTGGTCCAAGTCGCCTTCCACTGCAGCTTTCCACAGCGTCTTGAAGGCCTGCTTCATATTATCTCCCTGTGCTAAGGCAATTGGTGTCCTGCTCTGCGAGTTCAGCATGGAAATCAGCCTGCTTTGGTCACTGTCGAAGCGCACGAGTTCCTCAGCGACTGCGACGTGGTCTGTGTGAGAGATACGGTTGAAAACAGCGTAGTGGAGGGCGTTCCAGCCTCTGTAGTCGATGGCGTACAGGTCGCAGCCCTTCATGAGTAGGTACTTGACGCTGTTGATGCCACCTTTCTTAGCAGCTACAAGGAGCGGAGTGCACTTGTAATGGTCTCTGGCCTCCGTGTTGCTCTGGTTGTCAGCCAGGAGACGCACTATTTCGTGCTGGTCCTTGAGGGCTGCGAGGTGCATTGGGGTGTACTTGTAGTTGGAGAGGGCATTCACATTGGCTCCATTGAGGATCAGCACTTCCGCGTCCCTGTAATTCCCGTAATACGCGGCATAGTGCAGCGGCGTATATATATTCCACTCAATAGTATTCACATCCCCCTCACACTCCAGCACCGTCCTAAGCGCCTCCCCGCGTTGCAGCACAGCCTTGTGCATACTCGTCGTCAGAAACTCATTTTTGCTCTCATTGGCGCTATATCCCGAGTTAATCAGGTGCTTATACGACTCCGCATCCCCATTCGCAGCTGACTCCTCCAGCGAAGTCAAGTACCGCATCACCAACTTTGTCCCTGCCATGGTCAGAGCAGTGCCTGAGGATCCCTTGTGTGTCTTATCCGCTCCTTTCTCGATAAATAGCCGGACGCAGTTGTACTGTCCTACGTAGGCGGCGATGTGCAGGGGCGTGTGCACGTTTGAATCATGAGCGTTGAGGACGAGCTTGAGGGCAGAGGTGAGTTCTTGGCGGAACTCGGAGAGACGCTTGCGGAAAAGGACCTTTGGGAGAGTGGCTTGGACGTCTTTGAGAATCAGTAGGTATTTCTTCGGGTCCATTTGTCGATCCTGCCTCCACTCCAAGTCCTGAATATCCTTCGCAACCTGCAAAAAGTCCTGCAACCCCTGCAGATTCTCCACTCCCAGCAGCATTTCCACACACTTAAAGCACCACGTGAACCTCGCCATCGCCCCGTAATGCAGTGGATTCCTTTGATGTTGGTCCGGCTCACAGGCCTGCCGCAGTCCGTCCACCACACTCACATAATACCTACGCAGTGCGGCTTCCAGGTCGACGTCGAAGAGCGTCTTCTGCATTTTTATCTCGAGGTCGGCTTCGAGACTCGCAGTGAGCATTTTGTTACTGTCCCCCGCCAAGCTGAGCGACTTCATCCCATGCGCCTTCTTCATCTCCTTCAAGTCCTCAAACAGTCTCTGCCTCATTTCATGTCTCTTGTAATTAAGCACCAGGGACAGAGAGCGGTGATTCCCCCTATATGCCAAGGCATGGTAGCAGTTCCTCCCCTCTCCATCCGGCTCGTACGGATTCGCCCCCAGCTTCAGCAAGTACAGCACTATGTTCTGCAGGTCCAAGTAGCAGGCGTAGTGCAGGAGCGTCCTGCCCACTTCGTCCTTCTGCCCCACATAGAAAGCCACGTCTTGTGGCAGGACGCTCTCGAAGGCAGTGTGCAGGTCGGTCATTAGGCCGTTGGAGACCAGACGGAACATATCTTGGTGCTTGGGGTCGTGGTCTTGGGAGGCGGGCCGGGTGTAGGTCACTTTGATGGCGAGAGGGTCTGCTTGGATGGAGGCCGCTGGGGCTGGCTTAGACATTTGAATATGGAATTCTAAGCATAAGACTGGTTAGCAGGACGATGCAGCCACGGATGCTCCCTCAACTCCAGCAGCTGAATCCTCTTCACTGGGTTCTTTTCCAGCAGTCTCAACAGCAAATCCCTCAACTCCTTCGATAGTTCCCTGGACAAGTGCACTTCCTCCGACTTGATGGACTCATACAAGTCCCCAAGTCGCCTGGCCACAAAGGGCGGCCTGTTGAAAAGCATATAGTAGAGAGTGACGCCCATAGCCCAGATGTCTAGTGGCTTGCCTAGGAACTCCTTGGTGCCGCCGCACTGTTCGGGACTGAGGAAAGCGGGGGTGCCGGGGGTGTTTGTGAAGGTGTCGTCGGGGTTGCGCATGGTTTGGCTGGAGCCGAAGTCGCTGATTTTGATGTTGTTCTGGGCGTCTAGTAGGATATTATCCGGCTTAATATCCCTATGAATCACCCTCACCACCTCATGCAAGTACTCCACCGCCTCCACAATCTGCACAAAGAACCCCTGCGCCTGCCCCTCCGACAGCGGCAAGCAGTCCTGCAGTCTGCCCTTCGCAGCATACTCCATCACCAAATAGGTCTTGCGACTGTCAGGACTGTCAATTACTTCATACAAATAGACGATGTTTGGGTGTTCGATGCGACTAAGGATCGCGACTTCTTCCTTTACAGTATCGAGGGCGGTTTTGTGTTTGCCGATTAGGACGTGTTTGAGCTTTTGCTTGTTGTATTCCTTTATAGCGAATTGCTGGTCGCCCTTGCGGGCTTCGTAGACTCGGCCGAAGGCGCCGGCCCCGACTTCCCGTATCAATTGGTACTCGTTCACCTCAATAGTCCCATCCGGTTTCCTCGTTTTTACCATTTTGGTGGTCATTTTGACAGGTGCAGATCTTTCCTGGTAAGTAGCAGTGGGTGAGCAGCCGGGGTCACTGGGCACCAGCTTCGTATTGCTCTTCAGCACTGACAAACTAGTGTGGCGGGCGTGCAGTCTGAGCTGGGTGGCAGTGATTTGCCTGTCCACTAGTGGTCTAAGCAGGAATTGAGGCTGGAAAAGCTGTTTTCCGCTGATTTGGCTCATAGTGACAGGTAAAGATTCGATGCTTTTGAGGACGGACTTTTCGTCGATTGTTGTTCCTGTGAGGGCTGAAACGCCCAGTTCCTCCGTCCTGCGAGTAATCACCAGCGGACAGACCAGAGGGATTCTGGGTAGAGATATCCTGGGCTTCGGCTTCGGAGTGGTTTCCAAGCTCCTCACCGTCCTCACAGCGGTCTGTGCCATAGGCAGCAGGTTCCTCGGCCTGGGCAGCGACTCCTTACTGCTGGACTTCGTCTGAGCATTCAAAAGACTCTCAGGGGAAGGGGAGCTGGAGGCAGGTTTGGTCACTTCCAATAGAAGTCTGCCCCGCTGGCGCTCTTTGGACCACTTGGAGCGCTTGTCTTGGACTTGCTTGACGTCTAAAGTGGTCTTTTCGGGCTTGAGGTAGGCGAGGTTGAGAGGGGGGATGAGGGGGTGGCGGGGCAGTTTGGGGGCGGGGTCTGCGAGAGGGGTGAGGATTAGAGACTCGCGACTATCCTCGCCACTGAAGTAGTCAATAGGCGGGCCAGCCTCCTCCGGCTCAGGATCCGAGCGTCCCCGCCTATGCGACCTTGCAGTGTTATTGCCACTATTGGGCGAAGTGACAATATCCAGTTCCAACGCAGGCGCCAGTGTCTTCTTCGTGACTATCTGCGCAGACTTGAGGGAAATCGTGAGGACTGGGACTACGCTGAGACGGGTGGACTGGGAAAGCGCCAGACGTCTAGGCTTGGGAGTGCGGTAGCAGTTCCCCATATCGAAGAGAATTACTAGGAAGGTTATTAACTGTTTGGGCAGTACAGGGGAGTCTAACTGCAGGTATTGGCACTGATTTGTATCAACTACTTGATATGGGCATTGGACTGGCTCGACTTGCACTGCTTTCAGGTGCTTTCAACAGACTGCAGGGCTGTAACAGTCCCTGAAGGCCATGTGTGCACTGTACTGTACTTTCCGACATATACGAGAACTACTACTTCAGCCTTCATTGAGCAGCTTCAAAGCGCTAATTCTGTCGCTCAAAGTGCGACTTAGCCTGCTAATGTCCCAAGAAAGCCACAGGAAATAGACCAGTAGCAGCGCTCCTGCGAAGCTGAGCAGCGCTGTGAGCACCGCTCTTCGATATCCGAAAATATTCACGTCGTTTTCAGCCTTGTAAATGCGGACAGCAGTCTCTGAAGTGGCCAAAATGTCGTCTTTCAGCTCTTCAAGACCTGCGAAATCGCTCCAATTCGCCCTTTTCTGAGTCATTCGCCGGTACAGGTCCTTAAATTGGAAGGTAATTTCAGAGCTAGCGATCCAAAAGCCGTACTGGAAGACCTTATTGGTGCAGTCGGACACAGGGTTGCTGTCCACACAGGCGTTATTCATGCGGAAATCGAGGTATTCCTGGCTAACTGGAGGCTTGTAAATGCCGTATTTGGGACTAGACTGGGTCATCGCCTGCTTTGTGACTCCTATAAAGGCCAAAGACTGCAGGAATTGGAGGTGTGGACTGGGCCAGAAAGTGTCCAAATCGAAGATTTCGTAGTAATTGAGTCCCTGCACTGTCTGCAAGTGCATTTCCTTCAGCCAGTAGTGCATAGCTGAGAAGCTTGCAAGGCGCATTTCCACCCAGTTCATGTAGTTCGGCACAGTCCTGAGCACAGCCTTCATATCTCCATACACTCCGAACCCCACTCCCAGCAGTACCAAAGCCGTAAGCACTCCAATACTCGTCAGTTTCAGCATACTTTTCTGCCATATTGGGAGGATTTTCCGACTTTTGGGACTGGTTGGGTGCAGGGAATTGACTTCGAAATCAGTGATTTCCAGACTGTGGAAGGACTGCAGCCGGGCGGAGAGGCGTTGCTTGACTTCCACTAGTTTGTCGAAGGGAAGGGAGTAGATTTGGGACCAGATTTGGCGGTTTGTCCGCTCGAGGAGCAGGACTTGAGGCAAGAGGAGGAAAAAATAGCAGAAACAGGTCACTACTCCCATGCCTATAAAGAGGCCTTCGACTACACTAAAAGCGTCCTCCCGCATCGCCAAATTGTGCTCAACCAGCAAAAGCATTGATAAATTGACCGCCCTATACATCTCCGCAGGCGCATTCCTCAGTACAAAGTACTGCTCATCACTCACCCTGTCCTCCTCAGAGTTAGCCACCAGGTAGCAGCGCGACACAAGGTCGTACATAGCTTGGAACAAGTCCACGTACATAGGGAAAACCGCACTGCCCCGCTTCTGCACTGTCAAAGTAGAGGGATGGAAGTACATGTCCCTATCAGCACTATCTGGCCAGTCGGCTATTTCCGCCTTTATTTGGGATATGGAGTTGGAGTAGTTGCCGCAGAGAGAAAGCAGGGAAAGGCGGATAGAGGCTGCAGAGCCGGGGTCTAGGCCGATAGCCTGTAGCTGCAGCCTGCGCACTGCATTCGCCATCTGAATTTGCACAGACCTCCGCTGACCTATCACTTCCAAGTTCCCCACTCCCTTCATCACCTCCGTCTTCTGCATCAGAAACACAGCAGTAGCAGTCGCTGCAAGCACCAAGATTCCAATGCTAACCAGCACCAGCAGCTTCAGTCGTCTGCACCCCTGTTCCGCCCTCAGGCCTGCGTCACTCCCCTGCACTTTGTGACTACTGGTCGTGGAAGTGGAGATCAGCAAAGGCCCGCTGGAGCTGGTGACCCAGTTCTTGGTATGTTGCTCGAGAGGCGGATGGACTGGGTTGGAGTCTAGTTCCACTGAGGGCTGGTTTAGGAGGGTTTGCATATCTGAGTGGTCGTCAAAGCGGACGTTGTGGGTGGAGGCGATTGAGGACTTGCGGGGGGCGAAAGCCCGCTGCAGCAGCAATTTCCCTACTTCACTAGGCAGTACAGTAAGTGCATAAAAGATGTCTTTCCCCAGCTTTACATGCTCAAATAGCAGAATTGGACTGCCTTTGGAGGCCAGAGGGACCTGTGCGCCGGAGTCGAAGCTGAGCAGGTCGACAGGCAAGTCCGGGAAGAGGTCGAATAAATAGCAGTCTTTGAAGCTAATGCTGTCTTGATGGAGCGGCAAAAAAGACTTTAGACGCTCGGAGTGGCTTAAAACGATGCAACTTTTGTCGAACAGCAAAATCGCGAGTTTGTCATTCTCCGGCTGAAAGGAAACAAAGAAGTAGGGAATGTCTTCCCAAAACAAGACCTTCGCCTGCACTCTGACTAGCGGATTTAACTCCTTTCCATTCAGCACAAAGCTGAAAAAACGCACAATGTTGCCAATAGATGTACCCATGCCCATCACTTCCTCCAGCAGTCTTCCAAACAGCGCCGCAAACCTCGCCGGCACTATATTCCCCACATGTAATTTCCGTGCTTCCGACTTCGTCAGGCCGAACAGCTCCAATGCCTTTTCATTGATGTAGTGAATTTCGCCTTGAGAGGATGGGTGGCAGCTCATGCACAGGGCAGGCTGGATCTCGAGGCTGTTGAGAGTGTCGGGACTGCGGCCTTGGAGCAGGCTTTCGCGCTGACTGCGAGCCTTTTCTGTGTATATCAGGCCGGCGGGGTCGCGTTTTAGCTCGTGCATGAAGGTGCCGTATAGTTCCAGCAAATCCGCACTACTGGGAAACTGCACCAAAGCAGCATACCCCTCCGCCTGTATCGTCCTACTCGCCCGAGCGATTTTCCCCGCTAACCGTTCACACTTCTCCGGCTGCATTGCAGAACTAGAGAGTTCCTGCACAAAGTCATATATATGGAAGCACAGGTTGAAGTCCAGTTCCCTTAGCCTGCAGGTGCACGCCAGCAGCTCCAAGTACCTCAGTTCCTTGTCTGTGTTGCTGGTTTCCTTGTGAATCCGGAAGAGCTGGAACTGCTCTTCGAGACTGGGTCGCAGCCAGCTAAGCCGCGCAATGCACTTCCTGGTGGAGTCTTCGTCTTCTAAGTAGGTCAAATAGAAGTTCGCTTCCAGGAGAGTCACAAATACGGCCATTCGCTGATTTTTGGATCCTCGCCTGAAAAGCGCCAGAATCGCCTCTATATTTTTCCCCTTCGATGCTACAAATTCGTCGATTTTCCGTCTATATGCGTAGTCGAAGTTTGAGACATTTTCCGAAATTCGCTTCCGATTGCCGAATTTCAGCTCAGAGCGGCGCTTTACTTCGCAGTAACTGATGACCAGGAGTATTGGACTGACGATTAGGAGAAGGCGGACCACTGTAGCTTCCGAGTCCACTACGGCGCCCAGGGTAATGACTAGGGCGGTCCAGGCCAGCACCCAGTCCTGCCAGATTAGCAGTGCGTTCCAAAGAGGCGAGTAGAAGGGCAGTCTCGCCAGCAGCAGCAGCGACTGACTCACTCCCAGAATGAGAAACAGAATCGCAACCCAGACCTTCCCGCTTTCCACCAGCAGCGAAAAGACAGTGACCAGCAGCAGGCGCGAAGCCTTGTGCATGAGGTACTCAAAGCTGCGACTCCGGCCTTGATACGCAGTGGCAGTGGGCGAATACAGCAGTGAATACCCACATATGACTCCAATGAAGACTTCCGTGAGGAGTAAAGGGATGGTAATGAGGGCGAGAAGACCGAGGTAGACTGAACTGATAGGAGGACTGAAGTCGCTGTAGACTAGGGAACTGCCACTGACCCAGACCTGAATATAGGCTTCTAGGCTGATAAGGATAGGCGTGTAGGCCACGTGCTGGATGTAGTTCAATAGCCAGGTTGTAGTCAGGCGAAAAGGCGTGCTTTGCACCCCTGGATGCACTACTCGGATGCCTATTGCCAGTAGTCCCCACAGCACCAAGGCCATGTGCACACATACGAATGGCAGCAGTAGGCCGGAACTGGCGGCCAAGTAGTCTATTCTAAGGTGCTGCAGCACATTTCCAAATAACTGTGAACTGTCCCGCACATCCGGCTTGTGCAGTTGGAGTGACATCATGCAGATCACGTCATATAGAGAGAGGAGAACTGGGGTAAGGCGCTGCAGGCGGGAGGAAGCAGGGCTGTAGCAGTCGTAGCTCTCGTAGATAGCGGAGAAGAGGCGGGAACGGACCTTGCTCGTCCATGAGGAGCGGCTGAAATCGCTTTGGCTGAAATACATTAGTATACCTTATCAGCATTTGACTCATTACAGTTTTACCTATAGTCTGCAGCCACTCTGCCCAGGGAATGATTACTGAGAAAGCGACTAAAGACAGAATGGTGCAACGAGGAGTAAAAGACACTAGAAATCAGCATATGGCGGAAAGAATGTAAGGCTTAGGCAGAGCCGCCTTCCTAGACATCTGTGGATGCTGCAAAGCGCCAGCTACCGAGGCCTCCACCGAGGCAGTGTTCACTTCCTCGCCGGCCTCTACCTTCCGCCGCAAGCGCACAGGCGACTCGGTGCATATTCCTTCGTCCAGAGCCAAGACTGCCACTGACCGCAAGCACTCCTTTATCGACCATGTGCCGGAGGTGGAGGAGTTCCACGACTAGCTGTAATCCCTTTACTTACGTCCCTAAGTCTCCTAGCGACTTGTGAAACTGGAAGTGGTCTTCCAAACTCTTCATGACCCTGAGACAAATTTCCTCCTGATATCTCCTCGTCACTACCTGCACTCCAATGGGCAGTCCCTGCGCCCCCTGCATTACCTTCGCTGTAGCGTCTACATTCAGATCTCCCACCAAGGGGTAAGTCTGCTCCCCCGTCCCCACCACATCCACAGGAACGTGCCCAGCCGGCAAGTCAAAGAGGTTGGCGAATATCGCATATCCACAGGAATATTGCAAGGTGGGAGTCATATCATGGGGAAAGGCGGGATGTGGGTAAGGGACGAGCAGAGCTTCAATCCCCGCCAAACGCAGTTTCTCATAAAACTCTCTTCTTAGTTGCAGCACTCGATTTACTGTCTGGTAGTAGTGCCGCACGTTGGGGTCTTTGAGGGTTTTCCAGACCATGGAGTAGAGTTGCCGGCTGTACCACCATTGGAAGAGGCCGCGGGCCCAGAGAGGGGTCAGTTTGACGGCTACTACATGGCTGTGTTGGGCCAGAGGAGGCTCTTCTTTCAGCTTTATTCCGCCTTCTGATGAGGAAAACAGGAAAAAGCAGGCTAATTCGCATAGTTCCCGGACATCTCCCAGGTCGAAAGGGACGATTTCGTGGCCAATTGCAGCTAAAGCGTCTCCAGCCTGGCGACAAACCCGCTTATTCGCAGCAGATGCAGGCCAAAAGGCACAATCAGCCACCAGTCCTATGCGAAGAGGAGTTTTAGCCTGGTAAAGTTCATTTTTCCAGGGCAAAGGAGGTATAAGTGGGTCAGCTGCATGCTGTTTTTCAGTGATTAGTGCCTTGCAAATGGTAACTAGGTCGTCTACTGTCCTTGTGAGAGGTCCGTAGGATGTGAAAAGCTGGGGGTGGCCGGCTCTGGGCACAGGACCTTGGCCTGATAAGCGGTTAATAGACGTCTTGATGGTATATAGTCCGCAGTAAGCAGCCGGGAACCTGACACTTCCACCCACATCCGACCCCATCGCAAAGGGCACGGAATGGGTGCAAACTGCCACAGCGTCTCCCCCAGAAGACCCTCCAGGCACCCTCGTCTCATCCCAAGGGTTCAAAGTCACTCCTACGATTCGGTTGCTGTTTTCAGCTGTGACTCCCAGCATTCCCATAGAGCTTTTTATCAGTAAAACCGCTCCATTGGCTTTAAGCATTGATATGACGACATTATCGCTTTCGATGACATTATCACTGAGATTAGCACAGCCGAAGGAGGTTATCAGCCCTTCGCAGCCATATACATCTTTCACGGAAAAGGGAATTCCTGTGAAAACTCCCTTGGATTTGCCCTCAGAAAGGAGTCTATCGCAGGCCAAAGCTTCTTCGTAGGCCGCTTGGAACCGCTCATCCAGCACATAGTGGTACTTCCGGTCACACTCAATGATACGGTGCATGCAAGAAAGGACAATTTGAGCACAGGTTAGAGCCCCAGAGTCTCTCATAGCAATAAGTTCCGATACAGAAGCACTAAGGACCTTATTAGCCACATCAGTCTCTATAGTGGGTAATTCCGCCTTAATAGCCTGAAACCCAATCTGAATCAGCCGCTTTCTCCGCATTCCTTTGGCCAAAATCAGGTTTTTCCGCTTGATATAGGCCGCAATTTTGAGTAAAAGCGAAGCCAAATAGACTGCGCTGAGTCCCGCCAGGCCCAGCAATGCAGTCCGCAGCTTCATTATAGTATGGAAATTCCGCAGTTGCTGCAACTTTCCCGCACTCAAGCCCCAGCGACAGCACTCGTCCCGGTCAAGTTACTGCGGCTGCGGGAGCCTGGGGTGGACTTGCAGGCCTGGCAGGGGGTTTTCCCCACTGTTTTAGACGTTCTAAAGGCGCGAAATGTACCGAAAACAGCCCTTGAAGACGCTCAATGTCAGGCGAATATCCAAGTCGACCCTTTGTCCGACCTTGTGAAAAAGCACATTCGAGAAACTGCACTCGTCCCTATGCGATTTACGGAAGTGGTGGATATATGTGAGGAAGACTACCGTCCCCAGTCCCAATCCAACTCAGGAAAAGCAGCGAATTCCAGCAAATTCCTCACGAAAGCGGAGTGGATCCAGCCCTCACTCCCTGAAGACTCTATGAAACACTATAAGGAAACTTGGGAATTTCAAACCAAGTGGATGGGGGAACGACTCCGACAGTGTGAGAAAATCGCTGGGAAATTGGAGGAAGAAATGCAGGTTCAGCAGGAGGACTTTAGGAGGTTAGCGATTCAGACGCATGTGATAAAGGGGAATCGGGAGGAGGAGGAAAGGCGGGGGAAGGAGGAAAACGAGCGGGAAACGGACCGAGCTGAGGAGCTATTAAGGGCGAATAAGGCGCTTTTGGCAGAAGTGGAGGACCTTTTCGCCAAGCGGGCACAGGCTTCAGACCCACTGGACCTGGTCCCTGTCAAGGAAGAGCCGGAACGGCCTTCGACTTCTCCGAGAACTGCCCCTTTGAAGCCTGCACTCACCAAGCGGCTTACTGCTGCTTTCGATACAGCTTCGAAGGCTGTTCGTATATCCTCGGCTAGTAGGCCGTTGAAAGTGACTGGAAGGAAGTTGTACAAGTGCAAGCCTAAGTAGGGAGTAGTGGGTTGGCTAATACACAGAAGAGATAGGGGCAGGGATATAAGTAGAAACCGGACTCAAACTCGTCTATTTCGCTTAGATTCATTGCCTCTAAAAGCCACATCCAAAGGAAACCCCCTCCTCCAATCCCACCTCTAAAGGGCCGTTAGTAATAACTACTCCCTTTTTCTCTCCTATTCGCACTTCCAGCCCAGCGTCCCACTGCACTTCCGCCCTACACCAATTAGGCTTATATTCGTTTTAAGGTTATGGAAGGTGATCACAAGCCTCTGCTGAAAGACTCCGCCGCCGAAATCTCCAGCGAGGAGCTGAGCCAGTGGTTCCAACAAGACAGTGTGCGCTCGGGCCAAAGTCTGCGCAGGCTGGAGGCAGTGCTGGGTCTAGCTGGTCTGTGCACGTTGCTGGGCACGTCGATGAGGGTGGGAGTTGCCAATGACCAGGTGGAGTTGGTGCATAGGAGGAGACTGTAAGGGATATTTAGCTTTGGGGCGAATGTGTGCAAGCCTAGGACTTATAAGTCCGTCCTATCCATGATCCTGGACGCTCTCAGCGACAACATCCTCCAAATCCTCATCCTCGCAGCCGCCATTTCCCTCGCCATCGGCCTCTGGCAAGACCCGCACCAGGGCTGGATGGAGGGCGCCGCCATCCTTCTCGCCGTCGTCATCGTTGTAACAGTCACCACCACCAACGAGTACTTCAAGCAAAAGCAGTTCATCAAGCTGAACGCCTCTGCAGACCATGTGAATATAGCGGTGGTGAGAGGCGGGAAAGAGATGGAAGTCCCAGCAGAGGACATAGTGGTGGGGGATATTGCCTATGTCAAGGCAGGGGATATAGTGCAGGTGGACGGAGTGCTGTTTAGAGGACATGGAGTGAAGGTGGATGAGTCGTCGATTACTGGGGAAAGCGAATTGATACATAAAGAGTCTCCGGGGGAAGGGCGGGGTTCTCCCTTCATACTTTCAGGGTCGAAAATCAGCGAAGGGACTGGTCAAATGGTAGTGTGTGCGGTCGGGGCGAAGTCGCTGTTGGGGAAAAGCAAGGAAATGCTGGAGGAGCAGGAGGAAGAAGCGACTCCGCTGCAGGGGAAGTTGGAGGCTATTGCTGAGGACATTGGAAAGATCGGTATGGCCGCAGGCTTCCTCACCTTCCTGGCCCTAATGGTCTACCTCCTCCTGGACACCATCGAGCGCGGCACCTGGGACAGCACCAGCTGGAAAGCCCTCATCGACAGCTTCATCATCATGGTCACCATCGTAGTGGTGGCCGTGCCCGAAGGCCTGCCCCTCGCAGTGACTCTCAGCCTCGCCTACGCAGTGGGGAAAATGAAGGAGGAAAACAACTTCGTGCGGCACTTACAGGCGTGCGAGACTATGGGCGGCGCCAATAACATTTGCTCGGATAAGACTGGGACTTTGACGGAAAACAGAATGACGGCTGTGCGGGTGTATGCACAGGGCAAAGACTACACGAGAGAGACAGTATCTGAGCTTTCTCCGGCCTTAAAACAAGCTTTCTACGTCAATATTTGCTGCAACAGTACCGCCTTTTTGAGTATGTCTGAGGCCGGGAAGGAGGTGCAGTCTGGCAGTCGGACTGAATGCGCGCTTTTGTCCCTGGCAATGCTCAGTGGGTATGACTACCGGCTAGTCCGGACACCGGAAAGAGAGTTGCTGCAAGTCCCGTTTTCCTCGGAAACGAAGAAAATGACCACTGTGACTGCCGCGGGGGACCAAGTGAAGGTGTGGACGAAGGGAGCGGCTGAGGTTATTTTAGGCCTGTGCGCCTATATACTAAGGAGCGATGGGCGGATTTCGCTACTTGAGGAGAGGGAAAAAAGCCTCATTTTGGACGAAATTAAGAGATATTCAAGTGAGTCTCTTCGAACGATTTCCTTCGCTTTTAAGGACCTTCCGCAGAGCAAGTCCGCCCTCAGTCCCAAGGAACTCGACACCGATCTCGTCTTTACCGGCTTCATCGGCATCGAAGACCCGATTCGGCCTGAAGTCCCAGAGGCCGTGCTAAAGGCGCAAAAGGCTGGAGTTGTGGTCCGTATGGTCACAGGCGACGGTATTGAAACAGCTATAAAAATCGCAAAACAGTGCCATCTTTTACCAGTCCAATACGACTATAAGCCCTCGGATTTGCACGTTATGGAAGGCCGGGAATTCCGGACTTATGTCGGAGGGCTGGTTTCCGATACAGATTCAGAAGGGAAAAGTACTGGTCACAGAGTGGGGAATATAGAGGCTTTTAAGCAAGTGGCCGCCCGGCTGAGAGTGCTAGCGAGATCCACCCCTGAGGACAAGTTCTTACTGGTAACTGGACTGAAAGAACTGGGGAATGTGGTGGCTGTGACTGGAGATGGCACTAACGACGCTCCTGCATTGAGGAAATCAGACGTCGGCCTGGCTATGAACATTTCAGGCACGCCCCTAGCCAAGGAAGCCGCAGACATCATTCTAATCGACGACAACTTCGCAAGCATCATTACTGCTATCAAGTGGGGGAGAAATATCTACGACTGTATCAGGAAATTCCTGCAGTTTCAGCTGACTGTCAACCTTGTAGCCTTATTTATGAGCTTTTTGGGAGCGGTTGTGGTCAAGGAATCCCCACTCACTGCAGTTCAAATGCTATGGGTGAACCTCATCATGGACACATTGGCTGCCCTAGCCCTGGCTACCGAGAAGCCTAGCGACAGCCAGCTCAACCGCCAGCCTCACTCCCGCAGTGAGTACATCATAACAGCGGATATGTGGAGGACTATTGTCACGATGGCAGTGTATCAGATAGCTTGGCTGGTGGTTATTCTGTTCGCTGGGTCGAGACTGTTCGGAGTGGAAAGCAGTTGGGGACATGCGCACTGGAACCTGACCAATGGGAAGCATTTCACGATATTCTTCCATATATTTGTCTTCCTGCAGGTATTTAATGAGATAAACTGCAGGAAACTGCACTCCAGCGAATTAAACGTGTTCGAAGGCTTCTTCTCAAACTGGATTTTCCTCGCAATCCTAGTGGGCACAATGGTCGTGCAGATCCTTCTCGTCCAGACCGGCGGGTAATTCCTATTCAGACAGCCACTCCACTGCGCCCCTTTGAGTCTGAAAGAACACTGCATTTGCATTCTCATCGGAGCCAGCGTCCTCCCTGTGGGCGCCGCGCTCAAGATAGTCCCGACTTTACTGCGGAAATGGGCCTTCGGGAAGTCTGTGCTGCAGCAGGCCGGACTGAGTGTATAGGCTAAGACTAGTCCTTTTCCCTTCTTTACTCTAGAAAGACGAATTCTTCTTCGCTTTCTTCGGACTTGACTTCGACGGGGTAGAGAGAAACTGCGGCTTGGGCTTCGGCTTCGGCACGGATGCCTGGGTCGGCCATTTCTACGTCGGTTTGGGTACTGGACGTGCTTTTCTGCATAGTTTTCATCATCTTATTCATGAGCAGCTGCTGACTATACAGCAGCCACTTCAGCAGGTCCGCATCCATCTCCAAATGCTTAATCTGCAAATGAGCTCCGAAGTACTCATGCGATAGGAGATGCAGGAGCTCCAGGGACTCCCTCACCGCCTTCTTCTGAGCGAAAATGGCCACTACCTTGGACAGCGTAAAGGCAGTCACAGAGGTCTTGAAGACCTTGATGTAGTCGAAGGACGCCTGGCGCAGGTCAGAATTCAGGAGTCTGGTCAGACTGGCGACCAGAGAAGCCTCATCCATAGTCACGTTTTTATAGGTAGAAACCGCATCTAAGGCCGAAGTCAGGTCGCTATCCGGAATGTCGCTAGTTCCCGCTAGCTTCCTAACCAGCAAATTCCACAATTTGCAGCTGTACGCGTTCGAGGAGTGGGTATTCACATGACTAAGCGTCTCAATTGCCAGCTGCAATTTCCGCTTATACAGACAAGCGTCGTAAAAAGCAGTCCAAATCATCTCCGAGGAAGCCTGTTCCGGCATCAAAGTAAGTGCTTCTTTGCAGGCTTCCAGATCGTAAGTCCTGATGAAGCCCTTGATAACGGTCTGCCAGAACAGGTTGTCCTTGGGGATGTTGCGGGACATTAGCAGGCGGAGCACGGTGAGGGCTTCGGTGTGGGCTTTGGCCTCGAGGGCGCCTTCTAGGAAGACTTCGTAGAACTTCGTTTCGACTGAGACGTCCCTGTTCAGGTACTCCTGTACCACACTGTAGGCCAAATCCACCCTGCCCGCCCTCATCAGCCCTATCAACGCCAGGCGTGAATCGGTGTTGTTTAGGACTGCGTGGCCGCTCGCTAGCGCAATCATCAGCTCTGCCGCCAAACTAGGCTTCGCAATATTGCTGCAAGTGATCAGAAGCTGGCCCACTGTCCTCATCTCAGAGGAACTCAGCTCCATAACGTGCGATTTGAGCAATTGGACTGCCTCTTCATACAGCTTGTCGTCGATAAGGTCGTTGAGACGGGTGACTAGACTCATAAAGGACTATTATGATGGAGTCTGATAGGGACTATGGGCCCGTAGAGGCAAAACAGTGGGGACTTTGACGGAAATTACTGAGAAAAGTGGGAATTTGAAGGTTTATATGCAGTAAATAAACTGAGATTTGGAGGAAAATTGACTCTTTTTTCTAAAAAAAGTAGCAAGATTTTGCGTATTTCAGCGTTTCTACTCCTATTTGCAAATTCTATCATTGAATAATCATTTTCCCATATATCTGGCTGTAGAAAGAGATCAATAAATGCGAAAACCGCCTTAAATCGCAGAAATTCTGATTCCGATATGGCAAAAATGAACAGAAAAGGGCGCAATAAGGGAAGATGAAGAATGTTTGTTGCAAAATACAATATATTTGTTACATATTCCCAGAATATTGCTATTTTCGAGTGATTAACTCTGAACTTCTGCCTAAAAAATCGCAAAATTTCCCTTTTTACCTTCAATTTCCCCAAACATATAAGAGAAAAGTGCCTATTTTGCATTTTAAAGCGCCCTTACTTTCCTGCACATAGTCCCTAAACCCACAGTATATCCCTATCAAATGGCAAATCCCTCAACAGTGCAAACCATAGAGATCTAAGCTAAGGTGTACTGCGCTTACCCTAGCTGCACGCCGAAGGCAGCCGCATAGGCCTGCAGAATGTTGAAAGTCTCTTCGTCCATTGCGGGTCTCAGGTACTGCAGCAAGGGACTGGGCAGCCGGGCTTGCAGCAGGTTCTTCAGGTAGTACTCGCGCTCGTTGGGGATGTGGGGGAGCTTGTCTATTGGTTCAAAGCCTGCGGAGTAAATCTTCTGATAGTCATCCTTCGCCATCTGCTGCGTGTTTTCCTCCGGCAAATCAATCAACCTGCCCAAATACTCAGTCCCCGAGGTCGCATTCACCTGCAATTCCAGCATTTTAGGCAGCGTAACCGCTATCTGCTTCCACAGGTCCTCATTAAGTCCCCCCTCCGTCAGCATATTCGTCAACGCCACGGCCATCAGTTTCCGCTCTACCTTCGTATCCAGGGAGTTAACATTGGGCAGGAGCTGGGATTTGAGCAGCATTGTGCATATATCCTGCTGGACTACGTTCATAGAGTCGGACAAGGCTCGGAAACCGTGTTTCAGCGTGAAACTCGCGATGAAGAGGAGCAATCCTTTGTAGAACTTCCCTGCAAGGCGGATGTTTTGGGTGCGTGCATGGTGGATTTTGGAGAAAATGGTGATGTACAGGTCCTTCAAGTGGCCTGCCAAGTAGCCGAGTTCGTACACTTCCGTCACAGTCGCAAGGAGCGATAAGCCGTACTGGTCCAGCTTGTTGACGAATAACTGCTTGATGATAGCGGCTAGGTCAGTGCTGTTATTGGCCAAAAGCTCGGGGGCGGACCTGGCTATAGCCTCCAACAGCAGAGCTAGAGTGGGCATGTAGTACTTCGTCCCAGGCTCCCAGTTCTGCAAAGGCAGTATAGAGGGCACTAGAGCCAGGTTGGTGGGGGAAACCGCGTTTGAAAGGCGCACGAATAAGGCCTGCATTTGAAATGCGTAGGGAAGCAGGTCTGCGTTGTTCTTCTGTATGATCAAAGCCATGTACCCCTCCAACTTCCCTTCAATTACGCGAGCATTGGGCGGGTCTGCACTGCGTAGCGACAGCGCCATGCACTCAAACACCAAAGAGTTGAAAGAGGGGTTCGCATCCACCGGATTGGTGAGGACCTGCTTGAGGTAGTCGACGAAAATGTCGCAGGCAGGGACAGCGAAGGGTGCAAAGGTGTCCTGAGCCATCCAAATCACTCTGTAAAAAGCCTTCATTAGGAAGTGGTTTTTGGGGTGTTTCCGCAGTGCAGTGGCGAGGCTTTGCAGTAGTGGCCGGAGCGACCCTGCGATTCCCAACTTGTCGAACAGGAGTTCGTTCTCTCTGCCGGGCTTGCGGATCATCAGAACCCGCTCCAGGACTGCGCAGGCGTAGGTAGCCAGCAGGACTTGGTCATGCTCTATCAGACTTGTGACCTGGCCTAACACCGACAGCAGCTCCTGGGAAGTGTACTGATTGCGGTACACGAAGATGTACTTCAGACAGGTCGTCCGCAGGACCACACTTGCGGAAGTGTCCAGCAGCCGAGGCTCCACCAGTGTCCGGTACAGCCCCACGATGTAGTCGTTAGGCACAACTAGCGAGGAAGCTCCGTGCTTGGCGGTATACAGCTGTGTGTACGCCCCTGATATGAGGTACACGAACGCCTCCATTTCCTTCCATCTCCCAGCAACGTAGTTCGCCAAAACCGCTTGTTGGAACTCCATCAAGACCTGCGCAGTCTGGCCGGGGAACTGCCGAACGAGCGTTTTGACCAGACTGGTGCAAGCGCTTCTGCGGGTTTCTTCATTTGCGTCCTCTAGGAACATCCGCACGTAGTCGAAAGGCGCACTTTCCGCTAGTTCCTCCTCCTCTTCGCTGATCAGCATGTTCGGCAGAATCAGCCGACTGAACATCAACTGCAGGTTACTGCTCAGCAAAGCGCCTACTTTCGGCTTCACGACCACTACTCTGAAGTAGTCCAAAGCCGCACTTACAAATCTGTCATAGTGGTGCACGCCTGAAACCTGTGCAAGCATTTCCCACACCATAGTGCAAAATCCCTCTATGAACGGCTCGAAGTCTTCGTCGTATTTCTGGGCCAGGAGAGTTAGAGTGCGGAGGACTTGCGTTTTTGCTTTGATCAGGAGCTGGTCTTGGCCTTGGGGAAAGTGGGGGTGGGAGGCGCGCAGGATGAACATGTAGAAACTCATCCAGATGGAGAGGGACTGCTCGAATAGCTCCGGGATATCCTGACTAAGCAGCGATATGAAAATTTTGAGCAGCTGATCCAGCATCCTAAACCTCTGAAACAGCAGCGGCGGGACCATATTGGCCATATCCTGCACAATCGCACTCGCCATAGCAGACAGCGGGTCATACAGAGTCTGCACGACTTCCTTGATTTCCAGCCACAGCGGGTCACTGCGGAACTCAGTCCTGTACTTTTTGACGAGCTTCGCACATAGCGTGAGTGTGGATATTACCGCCTCTGCAGGCTGTTTATCCCACTGCTGGACCACTGTAAAGATAGACTGCAGGAGTTGTGGCCATTGGATGAGGAAGTCGATTTTCCCCACAGCCACCAGACCTTCGAGGATTTGGGCGGAAATGTTCTTGTCTTCGCTTTCCAGCATCAGAGAGAAGAGAGACTGGCGGAGCTGGAACTTGGTTTGGTCGGGCAGGGCGGGGATCTCTTCGGTGGCGGTCCATCGCGTCCGTAGCAGGTTCTTGAAGTGGACGGCTGCGGACTGCCGTAGGTTGGCAGGGAAACTAGGTGTAGAGATGTAGTGCGCCAGCCACAGCGGGAACTGTCCATCACTGCCCAGCGCGTCTAGCTGCGCCTGGGCTTGGTTCATTGCGGTCTGGTTGCCACTCAGACACATGCTGAAGATCGTCGAGAGTTCTTGGAACTTGGAGTCCATCTTGGCGGGTTATTGCAAAGCTGGGCGTGGTCGCTGGCTATGGGGGATAGGGAGTGGGGTTGAGGGAAAGGATAGAGGGGAGTTGGTGTGGATAGACTGGGCTTATAGATACTGGGAAAGTAGGGGAAATTGGACTTAAATGTACCTATATTTGGGGAATTTATATAGAGAGTGGATATGCTCTTTGGAGGTTTGAGTGGAAAAGGCCAGTTATCGTGTTGGTTGAGGAGGACTGTAGGGCTGTTTTCCGCAACTCCCAGACTTAGAAAAGGAACTAGAGAGGCAGATGTCGGAAATTTCGCTATTCGCCCTACGAAATTTGACTGAAATACACAATAGACGAGTTTTCTTGCACTGAAACGACTTCAAGAGTCGAAAATCTCAAATTTATATAAAAGAGTGCATTCTATCATAGTCAAATTCTGAGTTTTAGCCCTATTTTAAGCATTTTGAGGGTGTGAGATGGGCCGATTTCACTCAAACTCAGGTATTCAGTATGAAGCAAAATGACTTCTTCGTAAGATTCTGGGGAAAACATATAAATTGGAACTGGTAAAAACACAAATTAGCCCAATTTTTCCTAAAACCCCCCCTAAAAGTAACGATTTTTGGTATAAATTTCAAAACAGCTGAAGCGATTTATCCCAATTTGAAGCCTAAAAAGCCTTCCTAACGGCTCTAAACGTCTTTTACTCTGTAAACCTCGGCGACATCCACTCCTCCGCCTCTTCCTCTCCCTCCTCCCCCTCATCCGACGAATAACTCAGCGCCGACCCACTGCCCTCCTCCCCACTCCCCTGCAATTCCGTCCTTTCCCCCAACATATCCTTAATACTCTCAATTTCCCTCTCCAAGTCCTCATAGGTCTTTTGCCTGCTCGCAGTCATAGTACTGCTTTGAGGGCTTAGATAGCCGTGTTCCACCAGGTAACGGTGCTGCTCCGCCACCATTTCCTCGAGTTGCCGGATGGACTCTTCGGGGCGAGGCTGGGAGATGTCGGAGTCGTCTTGGTAGTGGACGTGTTTGGTGGTTCTGGCGTCTTCGTAGCGGGTTTCGGGACTGCTGGCTTTCTGGGAACTGCTTTTGGAGGGGGAGAAGTCCTCTTTTTCCTTGAGATTTGAGGAGTTTTTGGCTTCGGACCAGCGATTGATGCTGTCAGATAAGGCGAATTGTTCACTGATGGAGACCGATTCGGGAGATGCTAAATTCACTGGTTTGCGGTCTGAGTAGATTTTCTGCGTCTTCTGCTGCTTCTTTTTGCCTTTAGTGTGCAGTTTCTTAGGAGCTGTATAGTGCAGGGTTTGCCGGGGCTCAGGCCTGGTGCTGGATTCGCTAAGTTGCGGCTGAGCGATTTGGACCTGAACTCGCTTGATGGTCTTTTGCTTGGGGACTGAGGACTTGGTGGGTCTGGGCGCTTGCAGAGGCTTAGGAGGCTCGGATCTGGGCTGGTCTGGGGAGGTATAGGGAGCAGTAGAGGCTAAGGACTGAGGGACTGAGGTCTTCAGGAGGCTTTCCAAGGCTTCACTGCGGCTCCAGGACGGCCGCTCGTATAGAATCAGCCCTGGAATCATCGGTTTGACTCCCTGATTCGCATCGATTTCCCTGCCTTTTCTCTCCTTTAACCCTTCTTCCCCTGCTTGTCGGAGCACTAGTTCCCTCGGCTTGGCACTGAGCAGCTCTCTATCCGCATACACATATTTCAATTCCAGTCCAGTTACGCAGCTGTCAGGAGCGTACTTCTCCGACAGTCTGGTGGGAGCGGTTAAGTTGCTAGGCTGCACTGCTGCTTTGATCCCTGCAGAGTTGAAGTTGAGAGGGCGGATTCCTGCGTGCAGGTGAGCGAGTCGAAGGGTGGCTTCGATATCAGCGTCTATGTTCATTTATTTCAAATCGAGGTGTGAGGTGGAAGTCGGTGCAGGGGTGTGGCATAGTAAAGTATGGACCTACTGAAGTGTTGCTTTGGGTGCGTAACGGTGATTGGTTGCAAGAGTTTGGTGGTCCGCAAGGCTGCCTTTTTCCCTCCTAGCCCCGCTGGCTACGTCCTGCTTGACTCCCCATCAGGCACTCTTATCCAGCTAATCGACAGTACCGGCCAGGCCTACGACCCCACTCCCATGCCCTGGCTCGCCACCCGCCTGCTCACCCTGTCCACAGCCCGCGGCAGCTCCATCCCCTGCGCCTACTTCCAACACGCACACGCGAAGGCTGTGATTTTGTTCTGTCACGGCAATAGCACAGACGTGGGGTACATGTGGAACCACATGGCAGACTTAGCGACTCAGACCTGCTGCAGTGTGTTCATTTTTGAGTATACAGGGTACGGTCCTAGGGGGGGAAAAGCCAGTGAGGCGGGCTTATATGCGGATATTCGCGCTGCTTATAGATACCTGAGAGAGGAAGCCAAGGTCCCTTGGAGCGATATTATCGTATATGGACAGTCCATCGGCAGTGCATTAGCCTGCGATTTGGCCTCGGAACTGCCCTGCTTAGGCGTCATCCTGCACAGTCCAATAGCATCAGGACTGCGCATCTTTGCAAAGAAGGAAACCAAAACTCCCTCTTACGATATATTCCGGAATGTGGAGAAAATGCCCTATATCCGCTGTCCGATATTCATTTTCCACGGCTTGGCAGACCAAGAAGTTCCAATTAGACACTCGGAGTGGCTCATTAGACTGGTCGCCAGGCACTACCCGCCCTGGTGGGTCCCCGACGGTGGCCACAACGACATCGAATTCCGCTTCCGAGACGACTATTTCAAGCATTTACGTGAGTTTCTGCAGACTTTACAGCTACACAAGCGACAATTCGACTCCCCAGCTGCTCTGTATGAGGACCTGCGGCCTGTCAGCAAGACCATCCCTGTAGGGGAACTGCCCTCTGCCAAGGTCACGCTGCCGCTCGTATATCTCGAGAATTCATCTTAAATTCGCTTACATTATGATAGGGCAGAACGGACGGAGTCCTATGCATGGACGCGGGGTGCCCTTTGGCGCTTTCTTGTGAATGTCAGGCAGCGAAGAGTACATGAGGGCTGGAACTGCGCCGAGTCAGGAGGAAAGAAGGACGAGTGAGTGGGTAAACAGGTCACCGAGACTTGGTCAATCCGTCGCCTGTGGCTCCGATTAAGGCTCTGCATGCGGCGCAGAGGGGAAAGCCGGTGGTGAAGGGAAGGAAAGCGTCAGAGCCTGGAGTGTCTCCCAGCACAAGAGGCAAATTAGTCCCCAATTTCCTGCTCGAAGAGGACCCTGCGACCCTGGAAAGAGCTCCTGTGGAGGAGTCCTTCATGCGGCCTCCCTGTAGACAGTCCGATTACCTCTATCACTTAGACGACGCTCCAAGGACTCAGTGGGAGCCCAGGCCCAGCACCAAGTCAGAAGCTCGGCCGCCTTCCAGACTTCATGCGAGAATTAAGGGCGAATATCGACTGAAGGACACCTGTGAAGGACTGAGACTAGAGGACGTCACTGGGCCGGACTTGGAGGACTTCTCAGACTTGGACTTGATGCAAACCGGACCAATTAATTTTGAATTCCAAGCAGATGAGCTGGAGGAGCAGCGCTCAAAGGCTAATTCGCGACGATCCAGTGGAGGGATTAATGAGACTGAGGAAATGAGACGCAAGATGCTGTCCAGTACAATAAACTCTTCGCTCGTTACCATCCCCATCACCCTAAACAAACGTAAACACGCAAGCAAGCCCAAGCGGTCCTCCAGCCGTCCCCCCACCTCCAGAGTGGAAGAAAGCCACGACCCGCAGCCAATCAAGTTCCTCGCCTTCAGTCGAGTGGAAGTGAAGCAGCCTAGCAAGAAGCCGCCAGTACAGGAAGCGCCAAGGACTCGTACTACATCCGCGCTGTATCGTAAGGGAGTCAATCCGGTTCCGCCACTCAAGTCCTCGCTGGAGCCGGAGTTTTTGAGTCTGTTTGCGAAGGCGGACTCGAGTATTCGCTTTTAGGCTACGTGATTAGCTCTATGTGGAATGAGCAGAGGCAAGGCGGGCCGTTAGTTTGAATAGATGGTTGAAATAGTGATATCGGCGAGTGGTAGGAACAGACTGGCTTGGGACTATCTAAGGGTCTGAGGGCTGCTGACTCCGATTCCCTGTCCTTAGCTTCTCAGCAATGATTCCGCTTCTATGGTTCCTCTTTACTCTGGCGCACAGCACCACCCGGCCCTACTCCAAAACCTGCCCCCAAGTCTATTGCGCTCCCAGTCTCCCAGATAGCACCTGTCTCGAGAACGACTCCGCACTGGGAGAAGTCCAAGTCGCTCCCTGCCAAGGCTGGGAGACCTGCCCCGTCCCCAATCACCTGGAATCCTTAACAACTCTGACCTGCTACGACTCCCGTCTAGACAAGTACGCCACCGGAGCTCAAACCTACGAAGAGTACTTAGAAGCGAAAGTGCGTTGGATGGAGTTCACGACCCAAGAAGAAGTGAGCTACAGGGTCAGACAGGAAAGCGAGGCTTGTTATGACCGGTGGGACCGGTGCAACCCTGAGAAAGGCCTCGTCTGCCAGTGTGACGGCTTCTGCAGGTGTGTGGCGGGCGCCAAGGCAGGCGAAGTCTGCAGTTCCTTCGAAGCCGCGGCTGTGCCTATGTGTTCCCACGGCTCCGGCTGTCACAAAGGCTTCTGTGTGCCCTGGTTCAGTCTCAACGACCGAGAAACAGTCACTGACGCCTGGGTGTGCAAGTCGATGGAGGTAGACGCAGTCACGCACCAATGCACCCCTGCAGACTTCCATACAGCGGAGCAGTTGGAAAGTCCTTGTGGCAACGACGAGGACTGCAGAGGAGTCCGTGGAGTCGCTGGGAACTGCGTCTGCGGCGTCAACGGACTTTCCTACTGCCAGCTACTCCCCAACGACCTTCCATTCGTCAGCTACCAAGCCGCAGTGCTCGCCCTCGACATACCCCAAATGAGCTACTGGTCCTTCGTGATGGACTTCTGGGTGCATCTCCAACGCCACTTAGGCACTGGGGACAGCTACACCTACCTCAACCCTTTGACTTGCCTAGGCTCCATTTGGCCGCTCACTGCTCGCTACTACGACCAGGTCCAGATTGACCTGGGGCAGGTTCCGGACCATGCGGCAGTCCTTGGGTGGAGTCTGGCGGTAATAGTCAGTCTTAACTAGGGTTAGAGGAGGAGGGAAATCGCTATTGATGGCTGGAAAGACTGGGAACTGTCTATTGCGATATATTCACGAAATGGATGTGCTAGTGACTAATCCTCTTACTTGTGATTTCTAATAAGTACTCGCTTCCACTTTTTCCCACTATGGGCGAAATCCGTCTTTTAGCTTCTCAATAAGTCTCTATCAGCCTTCAAGTTCTGAGGATTATTTCCCCAGGTCTTTAACATATTCTAGTGTCAGAAATCGCTCTCAAACCTCTCTGATCCTGTAACATCTTTCAGAAAAGACTCGTTTCAACCCTTAACACCTTCCTCCTCCTCCTTCCAAATCTCTCTTTTGCCTTCTCCATTGTCATTTGTACGTATGGGTATAATGAGGTCCTGGGCCTGCCTCGTTCTCCTAGCCTCAGGCTGCTTAATTCGCCTTTTCGAAAGCGACGATACACCTCCAGAGATCTCCCACACTCTTCATTCCCTGCTTCTAACCTCCCCTGCCAATGCCACGCTAGTGATGACTCACATGGAGAAGCCCGCAGCCCTGGAGAACTTCCAGCAAAGCCTCGCACTGGACTTCCTGTACAGGGAGGACTGGTCCTTTCAACTTCGAGAGTCAGTGGGGGAGGGCGGATATGTGCGGCTGTGGACGAGGAAAGGACTCATTGCAGGGGAAGATTTTGAGCAGGCATACTTAGGCGCCTTTTCCGCCTACCTAACCCAACTCAGTCTCCAAAACCTGCACATAGTGGCCTCCCCTGAGTACATTGCCCTAGCCCGCGCCCTGCAAAGCCAATGGCCCCAGCTCTACTCCTCCTCTTCCTACCTGCCCAATAGCATTTCCCTCTCCTTCGCCCTGGACTTCATAGGCAAAACTATCAAGCCAGCCGCTTTCAACCACATCGCCCTCTTCACAGATGCTGAAAGTGCAGGGAATTTGCTAAAAGCGGTGGATGTTAAACGGCTAAATAAGGCTGGATATGTGTATATAGTCTCCCAGACTGCCAGTTTGTACAGGTATGCCTGTGAAGGGACGGGGTTGGGGGCCCACGGAGTCTTGTTTGTGGGGGAAAAGGCGCTAATTGCGCGAAATAGGCAGGATTTCTTGCTGGAAGTGGTGAGAAATCAGGTAAATCGCTTGCTTTTCGCATATGAAAGTGGAACTTTGGGCGCCAAAATAGCTCTTTCCGCGCCTCAATTCGACCTTTTTTCCCTTCAAAACGGCATTCCCAAGCCTTTCAGCCTTTATAGCCTCCGATTTCCAGGCAATATAACAGACTTGCCCAGTAAATACAGGTCCGAAATCGCCATTTCCGCCAACTACGAGCTATTCGACGCCTACAACCCCGACCTAAATATAGGCAATTTCCTATTCCGAGGCCTCCAAATAGCATTCGACGAGGTAAACAGCAGCCCTGACCTCCTGCCCAACTACTATATGGTCAATAACTCCGTAAATTACCTACAAATTGGCTTCGATAGGAACACTACCAAGCGAAAAATCGAGAAAAATAGCGATTTAATGGGGATTTTGTACGTCGGTCCGCCCGATTCTCAGGGAATTATAGGCCTTACGCAGCTTTTTAAGCAGGAAAATCGGTCGATTCCCATTCTTAGCAGTACCGTTTCCTGTGCATTATCCGACCCAAAGGCGTTTCCTCGGTACTTGCGGCCGAGAGTGGGGAATTCCTTCCTAGCGGCGGTGGCTTTGAGGCTGATGCGGAGTTGGGGGTGGAGGGAAATAGCGGTCGTTTACACTAGGGATGCAGGGGACTCGCAGGATTTCTATGAGCGGTTTTCCGCCTATTCCAAACTCTACTCAGTCGACATAGTGAACACAGAGGAGACCCGAGGACTTCCAGAGCTCCTTTCCGACAGCGTCCAAGCCTCAATAAACTCCACTCTGACCGACATCCAATCCCTCAACACCCGCATAATCGTCCTCTTCGTCCCCTACTACCCCCAGATCCTCACCCAAATGTACGACTTGGGCATGACTGAGTACCTCCTAGTGTATATCTCCGATTTGAACTTGGTGACTTTCTCAGAGCTGAATTGGCACAAAATCAGTGCTGTTAGCAAAGGCGCGTTCCTCCTTTCACCCAGTCTGTTTGTGGGGCAAATCGGTACTCAGCTGAAAGGGAAGATACAGACTAGGGATGGAAATATGCATGTGCCGCATACCTGTTTGTATTACGACCTCGGGTACCTCTATTTCTACGCAGTGGACTATTTGATGCAGAGAGGAATGGACTATGAGGACTCTACGGTGCTGGTGCAGGCTATGAGGGAAACGTACTTCGTAGGGTGTAGTGGGTTCTTTAAGATACAGAAGGGCAGTAATGACAGGGACGAGTCGCGCATGGATATATACAATTTCCAGTTCGAGGCAAGTAACCAGACTTACAGACTTGTAAAAGTGGCAATCATCAACCCTTACGGCGCCTCTCCTATGACCCTAATAGCCCCCATACAGTGGCCGGACCTACAGCCCTCCTTTCCCTATCGAAAGCCGCAGTACTTGGACTGTCCCTACACCCAGGCCTCCATTGTGCATGTGACTGCCAGCAAGTCGATCGCTTTCATGATTTACTCCACTGTTGTGGGACTGTCGGTCTTCACGGTGGGAGTGATTTGGCAGCAGTGGCGGGTCTTTAGTCCTCCAGCGCTCAGTCAAAAGCAGCCTTTGTCAAGTGAAGATGTGATGGTTTTCCTGTCGATTGGCCTTGATTATTTTCAGTATATATCCTTGGGGCCTGATACTTCGAGTCTGATTAGGTCTTTGTGGTCCACTAGTTCGACTCTCAATCTGCCCTTCAGCGAATTCGTGAACTTGTCAAACGGCGTCTACTGGGTGGTCCTCAACAGTGTGCTTTTCCTAACCTCCCTCTGGGCCTGCATCTGTCTTTTCCTATTCGGAGGCATAATCCTCTCCAAAAAGTGCAAAAAGTGCCTCTCAGACTGCTCCCTGATACAATGGATGCCCCTCGTCTCCAACACTCTATTTTTCTCCATCCTCTCCACCCTAACAAATGTATACCAGTGCTCCTACGGCCTTTCCCCTGCTTTAACCGACAGCTTTATGGACAAAGACTGCCTGACCTTCTGTTGGTCGGGACGACATCTAAGCTATGTCCTCGGCAGTACTGCAGTTTTGCTCATATATGTCCCTGTTTCCCTCATAACTAGACCGATTTGGCAGGAACTGCAGCCCAATTTGCACATAAAAGCCTACCCGACTGCTCAACTTGTCAAGGCCTTGGTGCAGGTGGTGCTGCTGGGACTGGCAGGCATCCTTAGGACTGAGTATCCTTGGATGCATGGGTATATTTATATCGGCATTGTGAGTGCATTTATAGGGTTTATGTTCACTAACCGCCAATTTAACTATAGCCGGGTCAATTTATGGCAAATTTTGCAGATGTTTGGGTCACTTTCAGTCTCTGTAATGGCCCTAATTCAGCCCAAATCGACTCGTTTAGTCCTCATTTGCACCCTCTTTTCTCTCTATTTCCTCTTCATTTTGCTGGGAATTGCGCTGCAATGCTGTGTAAAAAAGTACAATAGTCAGCTATTTCGGAAAAGTAAGGACATCCGAGGGCTGCTGGAATTCGCATTTACGAAGGGGAGAAGGGCGGAAATTGCGCTTCAAACCTACTACCAGACCAATAACTTGTCCACCACTGAGCAGAACTTCCTGCCTATTAGCACTTCTCACCAGTTACTTTCTTAATAGACGATAGATATCGGTAGGGTTAAAAGTGTGTATATAACTGCGAATTAGGACGAGTTTAAGAGAGGATTTGGAGGATGTAAGTGGAAACTGCATTTTTAGGGCCGAAATAGACCAAAACTTGACTATTTCTACAGCTCACAAACAGCCTATAAAGGCTAAATTTAGTGTCTTTTCCTCTCTCCAAAGCGTAATTTTGACTCGCTATTAGTGAGTGGCCTAGCAGTTTCTATAGCTTCGTGATGGAGTCGGAGTCCCTGTCGTAGTCTGGCGACTTGGTGCCTTCAGTCATTTTGCGCTGGCTTGTGTCCTGCGTATGTGCCACTTCCAGCGCTGGAAGAACTGTAGCAGTGGGTGTTCTTTTGGGCATAGTGGGCGGGCGAGTCCTTCTCTTCTCCTTCTTCACCTCTTCAATCTCTTCCGTATCGTCCACCTTTATCCTCGTCTCCGTCTCATCAAACGTCAACCCTCTTTTCAGTCTCATCACATCACCAAAGAAGTCCTTCTCCCCGGCAATAGACCTCGACTTCGACAAGTGGGAAACACTACTGCTAGCGTCCGAGGACGTGTCGATGCCCAGTCCCAGTGCCCGACTGTGCTCACTAAGAGCTGCAACCATATTGAACTGCAGGTCACTGCCTTTGAGCTCCTGCTTCTTCTTGTCTCTGATCGTGTGGATGCGCTGCAACTCCTCGAATAGGTCCTTGCGGGAGCGGATGTTGGGGTCTTTGGGACATTCAGTTGGCCGATGTCCGATTTCCTTGCAACTCTGTATAGATCATTACCGGACATCGCATATTCGCGACTCTAATTCGCTCACTGGCTTCCTTCGTGTGGCTGTCATCTTCCTCATCTTCCTTACTTTCGTGCATGGAAACCAGACAGCCGGGGGCTTCTTTGCTGGTTTTCCCGCAACACCACCACCGCTCCCCGCTGTACTCGCCTTGGTGAGTTCGGCAGGACCAGTGGAAGTTGTCCTCGTCGAGGAACACCTTTTGGCACTTTCGGCACACCTTTTCGTCGGCTTCTCCGCGCTGCTTGCGCATCAGTCGGTTTTGCTTTATTTTCTGTCGCACTTTCGTCAGTTCGTCCTCGATTCCTTTATACAATTTCTCAGATTTCTCAAGGTCGATTTTGAGCGTAGCGACTTCTTCCCCTGACTTCGTGAGTGCTTCTTGCAGCAGGGAAATGCGTTCCTTCGAGCTCAAAGCGATAATATCGCGTTCCTCCTTCACATCCTGTCTCAAGCGCGACATTTCCAGGAACTCAGTCCGGTACTGGTCTCTCTCCGCCAGTGCATGTGCCATTCTAATAGTCACATCTGTATCGAATTCAGTCAGCACATAGCAGGCTTTCGCACAGTTTTCCACCTCCATCCGTAGCTTTAATTCCAGCACTTCCTGAGCTGCGACCTGCCTCGTAGCCTCGTAAAGTCCCTTCAACCTCTCCCCTATGATCTCGTTTTCCATGCGTAAAAGTGCGTTTCCGTGCTCCAACTCCACGGATTTGTTTTTGAGTTTGTCGTTTAGCGCCTTTTCTTCGTGCAACTGACTCGCTAATTGCTTCTTTTCAGCTTCGCATTGGACGTAAAGCTGCTTGTACTCCGTCAATTGGGAGTTGACGGCAGAGAAGCGAAGTTCCAAGCGGTCTTGGTGCTGGGCCATCAGATTGTACTGAGAGTGGAGTAACTGCAGGTCGGTAAGCGCCTTGGAAAGGTCCTTTTCTAAGCGAACTGCCTGGCTTACAGCGCTTTCCCGGCCCTGCAAAGCCTCGCCTAGTTCCGTTTCCTTCCCTCTCAGCGTAACTCTCACTTCCTCCAGTTGTCTGGATAACTGGTCACTGAGCTTCAACTCTCCATACACTGTCCCACTAATAGCCTCTAACGGCGGCAGGCCTTCTAGCACTGCTCGTTTCCCTAAGGACTGGGCCCTGGTTTTGCCTGATGCGTTGCGAGCGTCTGCTTCGAACATTGGCAGGATGAACTCACGCACTGCGCGGGCTGCGAGACTGGGCGTGATTTGGGTTTCTTGCAGGGCGGAACGACTGCGGAGGTGGTCCAGACGACTGGCTGGGGGCGGACCTCTGGGGGAGTTACGAAGATAGTCGAGGTCTTCTAGGGTGGAGTTCGTTTCCAGAGGACGCCGCTTCAGGAATAGTCGAGACTCAGGAGCGGATGAGGCTGAAGTGTCTTGCCGGTTGGTGCCACTTTCTAGCGAAGCCTTGGATTCCGGTTCGAAGAACATTATGAGGGCGCCCTGGATCTGACTTAGGCTAAGAGGGAGGAAAAGGCGAGAAGAGTAAGGATCGCCAGAGTCACTAGGCCGATGTTGGCTTTCAGGACACTGAAGGCATCGTCTGAAGGCAGCGCAGCGCGTGCAGGGAGCTGCTTGGCCTGAAGTTTGCTGAGCAGTTCGTCCCCACTAGGCGTGAAGTTGGAGGTCTGAGGCAACGACTGAGAAACCAGCACTTGGGCAGGCTTGGCAGGCTCAGGAAACTTCGCTCTATTGAAGGTGTCCAGGCTCTCTTTCTGCACGATGGCCTCGTTCCCGAAGAGTTCGGATTGGTTCAGGAATTCCACTCGGTCGCGAGTCGCGGGCTCGTCGAAAATGATGTAGACAGTGTCGCCCACTTGCACGATGTCTCTGACTTCAGAAGGTTCGACCTGTATCTCACTAAACACGAGTTCCTTTTCAGCGTTGAGAGGAACAGGCCTGATGGACAGTGCTGCACCGGACATATTACTAGCACCAGCCTCCGGCTTTCCTATGGCTAAGCTATTAACTAGTCCCTGTGTCATGTAGCAGTGGGGTAGCTGGGTGTGTTGGGCGGGATTACTGGATACAGAAGTCATTGATATGGACTTTACCCTGTTTCTCGGCTAGATGACCCAATAGAATAGGTGTCTGAGGAGTATTTGGGTAAATAAGCCGTCCAGAGTCATTTCACATCATTGAAACATGCAATTTCCCCTTTTCGTAGGACTCCTTAAGGCTGCAGCCTGCGTAAATGTCTGAATTTCGCCCCTTTTTCCTTCCAATTCGCTTCCACTGCGACTAAAGCAGCTCCTTTCTGGCTTTCTTAGTGCCTTGAGCTGGGGATTTGAAAGGCAGGAACAGCCCCTCCCAGTCACCATTGAAGTAATATGACTGATCCAGAGCCACTTGAAGTCGAAGAATCCTCTGAACCGCCCAAGCCCCGGCTCAACCCCGAGGACGCCTTGTTGGGGGCAAGGGCTGAACTCTGGTACTGTCTCGCGGCTCTCTTCACCCTGGCGGTGCTGGCACTTATGCTCATTGCTACGCTGCTGCAGGATTGGTCCTTTATCCTGCTCAACGGCCGAGACCGCAACTATGCGCTTTTCACCTGTCGGAACTGCCCTGACGGCATTCAAGACGGCTCATGGGACTGTCTAATGCAGGAACAGTGCTCCATCTACCCCACCCCCGGGCTGTGCGACACAGCCAAAGGGATGCACGAGGCCGGAGGCGTTTTCTTAGCACTGGAACTCTTTGGAATGCTGACGACTCTGCTGATATTGGAGCGCCTCGCCTACCTGACCTTCAGAAAGGCTTACGGCTGGTCAGGCAGTCTGTACTGCCTCGCAGCCTCCATGTTCACCCTGCAAGTAGCAGCAGTGGGCGGGTGGTTCGGAGTCTCTGGGGCTGAGTTTTCAGCAGATTGCAGCACAGAGCCGGAAATCACGGACGAGCCTTGGGAGGTGTGTGCGGAGTCAGCCCCTGCTATAGCTGTGGCGAACCTCATCGTTGCAGCCTTTGTGGGGCTTTTTATATGTGTGGTGGTGGCGGCCAGGCCGCGGAAGGCAGATATACCTGACAATGTGGTGGATGTGGGGAGACACCAGTTCCTGTGCTGGGAAAACAGGTATGTGATGTTGGGGGTGTTCCTAGTGCTCCTCACACACTTGGTCCTCTTCATCGCCTCCCTGGGCGTAAAGGAGTGGTCCACTGTGAACGGAGAGCACGGGTCTCTGATCCACACGAAGCACTGGGGCAACATCAACGACTACGGCTACGACTGCATCCGCGCAGTGGCCTGCGACCGTGACGACGACTCAGGCGTGTGCAAGACCTACTCCGACCTGAACGAAGCGGGCTGGGGCTACACAGGCCTGGAAATTGCAGCGCTGTTCTTCTGGGTGCTGTGGATGGAGCCTACGTTTTACCAGGTTTCGGGGAAGGACTTTGGCCTGCCGATACTGAACTACCTGTGGCCGCTGTTTTGCTTTGTAGCGCACTTCACTGCCACGGTGATGTGGTTTAGAGTGAGTGAAGCGAATTGGGAAACAGAGTGCAGCTCCCTACCTGAGGACTCCACTGACAAATTCAGCATCTGCGCCACCAAGGGCCCTGCCATTGCCCTCGCCAACCTTGTTCTCTTCGCCTTTACTATTCCGCTCTGGGCCTGGGTCTACTACAACAGGACCGTCTATGTACCCACACTGAAGTCAAAGGAAGCTGAGGAAGACGACGAGGACTAAGTAATAAGCGGCAACGCTTAGGCTAGAGCTAGCTGCGCTCACACACAGGCAAGCCACCATCTCTCCCATACACCACTACGGCCCAATCGTATGTGAGCGTCGCAAGCCCTCCGCGAACTTACGAATGCGCTGCAGCTTCCTGACTCCTCGAGTCCACTGCTCTGTGCCGATTCGGGCAGGGCCCAGCCCACCGAGTGCCTGACTGAAGGCAGGCTTCAGTCTTTGGTAGTCCTGCAGAGTGTAGGGTTCAAAGTCCACTGGCCTACTGTGGTGTTCTGCTCTGAAAATGGGCAATTTGGGCGTAGGTCTGGTCCTTGCATCTGATCCTTTACCCACTACATCTGCTGACTTCACTGCAGGGACTTGAGGGAAGGAGGCGGAAGCCACGAGCTGCGCAGGCAGAGCTGACCACTGGCCCTGAGTCCTCAGCTCTTCCTGCTCAGCAGGCCTGCAGCGGTAGCAGGCAAGCACGGGACTAGTGGAGGCAGTTACCAGGACTCGACCTGCAGTGCGCACAGGGAAGTAGTCGTGATGGACCTGGTTAGCGGGGACTACCTTGGAAACTGGAATTTCGCGTCCGTGGAGCAGGGATCTGATGGAGAACTTGGGATATGGGACTCGCCGGGGCTCCATTTCCTTACTTTCCTCTTTAAGATCAGTAGAAGAAGGGAGGGAAAGGCGCCTAATGCTTCCAGAGCACTAATGATGAGCCTTTGAGTGCGGAAAGAGACTGGAATTCGGCTAGTTGCTGAGACTAAAATATTGAAATATATGAGGGAAACAGAAAATCTGCGAAATATCGAGTAAATTCTTAGCTTTTTTTTGCCTTTTCTCAGTTAAAACTGAAATTCTTATGCCTTTCCTATAAAATATCCGTTATTTGCAATTTCCATGTAATATAGCCATTATAAACTGCAATTTCAAACAACTCATGCAAATTCTCTATCAGAAGGACTGATAAACAAAGCCTATTTGTGCCTTTT
>Ga0247837_1001557_pt1 | contig 46993 bp, 40 predicted proteins | sample LaCtaG_2_FD_187115 | JGI IMG/M metagenome (GOLD analysis project Ga0247837, IMG submission 187115) | Freshwater microbial communities from meromictic Lake La Cruz, Castile-La Mancha, Spain - LaCruzMarch2015_14.5m | ecosystem: Environmental > Aquatic > Freshwater > Lake | place: Spain: Castile-La...
CTCGCGCGGCGGAGATAAACCAATCCACTGGGGATTTAACCATTGCATTTTTAGGATCTCGCATCGCAGAATCTTTTGCTACGGCTGCTACCACGCTCAAAATTTCACGATTAGCAAATGATTGGATTCCGGCAAAATTATTTGGCATCACTTCTGTGCTTGATATGAAGCGATACCAAAGCCTTTCCGAGATGAAACGAGCACAGTCATCTCTTGCTACCAAAAAGTCTGAGACTTCCTCACCAGTGAAATGCTTTGTCGTCCCCAACAAAGTTACTGCCTTTGTATCATGCCGCTTAAGGTTGAATGTAACAGTGCCGGAACTGTTTGCAACTTGGTATCCAGTTAATGAGCGCGCGATAGCTTTAACATCATCTTCGGAATATCGGTTTACGCCAAGAGTAAAGAGCTCCATGAACTCGCGGCCTAAGTTTTCGTTAGGCGACTTGAAGGTGTTTTCTTGACCATCCAACCAATATTGCAAGGCACCGTCAGTGAGCATTGCCCGCGACATTTCGCGAAAATTACCTAATGCATATTTTCGAAAAGTTTCATTCTGCTTATACATAGGGAAAGGATGGTTAATCTTCGAAATTGAAGTCGCCCAATGACCGTGCCAAAACCAAGTCATTCTCTCCGTTAGCCCGTTATTACTAAGGGTCATCCGATCCAACCACCAAAGAATAAGGTTCTCAGTTTGAGATCTCATCCCCACAGCAAATGGAATTATTTCAGGAGTATTTGGCTCAGGACGTTTACCCAGATCCGTAAAAGTTGGAAGCGTGATTGACGCTAATCCTAAATCCACACTGGGAACTTTTAAGAGCGAGTCACGTGTTGCTGGGACTCCCTGCTTTAAGTAACTCGCGAACTCACCAACACCTGGACCGAACCCAAACCGATGGACCAACCGAGAAGTCTCTAATCGGTCTAGGTTCATAAGAACACGTTAACAATCAAGAGTCGAAGAGGTAAGGTTCAAACATGAATTCTAAGGATATTCTCCGAGAACAAATCCGCAACAAAGCAGTAGTACGCGGCAAAGTGATTTTATCTTCCGGTATCGAGGCTGATTACTACGTAGACCTGCGCCGCGTGACACTTGATCATGTAGCCGCACCTCTTGTTGGCGAAGTGATGTTAGAGCTCACCAAAGATTTAGATTACGAAGCAGTCGGCGGACTTACCTTGGGCGCGGACCCAGTTGCCACAGCGATGATGCATGTAGCAGCGCGCAACGGTAAAGCAATGGATTCTTTTGTAGTTCGCAAAGCTGAAAAAGCACACGGACTACAGCGTCGCATCGAGGGGCCTGATGTAAAAGGTAAGAAAGTCTTAGCCGTTGAAGATACCTCGACAACAGGTGGTTCAGTACTAACGGCCGTGGAAGCACTCGTTGAAGCGGGCGCAATTGTTGTCGGCGTTGCAGTTATTGTCGAACGTGGGGCGAAGCAGAAAATTGAAGATGCCGGCTATAAATATTACGCAGCCTACTCCTTACAAGATTTAGGCCTGTAATTACTTCATATACCGCTTGGATTGCCACTCTCTAAAGATTTCAATAACCATCGGCACCAAAGAGATCAACACGATTACGCCAACGACACCATAGAGATAATAATTTGCTGAGTTTCCTAAAACATCACCCAAAAGATAACCAACTCCGATAGCAACCTCGGTCCAGATAATGCCACCGATGGCGTTCCAGGTGGAGAAAGTTTTTCTCTCTAATTTCACAACACCGCAGACCGGGTTGATAAGAGTTCTTCCAAATGGAATAAAACGTCCGAAGACTAAAGCTTTCCGCGGCCCATATTTACGCAACCACTTCTCAACGGTCTGCACCATCTTTTGGTTAAAGAAGCGACTATCTGGGCGATCAAAGAACTTGCGGCCGTACGTTTTTCCAAACCAATAACCAACTTCGCCACCCGTGATAGCAGCGATTGGCGCCAAGATAAAAAGCAACGGCGTGGATAATTTGGCGTCTCCCAAAATATCGGCGCCCGCACCAGAGGCAGCAATGCCAGCGAGAAAGACAACTTCACCACCCGGAAAAACCAAACCAATGAGAAGCCCGGTCTCCATGAAGATAATGCCAAGAACTCCGATCAACCCCAAAGTGGCTACAACGGAGTTGGCATCTAAAAGGTTAGTCAGGAACTCCATGTGTCCGAGGGTAAGGTAACGGCCGTGATTAAGCACCCGGCTGGCGCGCTCGGCGACGAAAAATTTCGTCCGCAGTTTCACTTCACCCCCGAGCGAAACTGGATGAATGACCCAAACGGACTTCTGTATTACAAAGGCGAATACCACCTCTTTTTTCAACATAACCCAACCGAAAACATCTGGGGCAATATGTCGTGGGGACATGCGGTAAGCACTGACTTACATAAATGGGAAGAGTTACCTGTTGCAATCCCGTGCACAGATGAAGTCGGAATCTTCTCTGGTAGCGCAGTTATTGATTACACAAATTCAACCGGATTTGGAAGCGTAGAAAACCCGGCAATGGTTGCGATCTATACCGAGCATAAGAACGATAAAAGTAAGCAATCGCAATGTTTGGCATTTAGTCTCGACGACGGCAGAACGTTTACAAAATATGAGGGCAACCCAGTGCTCGATATCAACTCTCCTGATTTCCGTGATCCTAAAGTGCAATGGATAGATGGCCAATGGTTAATGACAGTCGCGAAACCTGATTTACACCAGATTTCTTTCTTTACATCCAAAAACCTGAAAGCCTGGAAGCATCTCAGTGACTTTGGCCCCGCGGCCGAAGTCGGTGGATGCTGGGAATGTCCTGATCTCTTTCAACTCGAAGAAAAATGGATATTGATAGTTTCACTTAACCCTGGCGGATATCAAGTGGGATCGGGCACGCAATACTTTATTGGTCAGTGGAACGGAAAAGAATTCATCGCCGATGATTCAAAAACACGATGGCTTGATTACGGTCGCGATAATTATGCCGGCGTAACTTTTGAAAATGCACCAGATAACCGCAAAATATTTATCGGGTGGATGAGCAATTGGGAATACGCCCACACCTTTCCCACCCAACCGTGGCGAGGCGCAATGACTTTACCTCGCGAGCTCACACTCCAGGGCGACAAGTTGGTCCAGAAGGTCGTAAACGAAAACGGGATCCCGAAGATAACTTTCGCAACAACTGGGGGATCAATTCGAATAAGTGAGAACAGAGATAAATTTATTGAGATTGGCCTGCGCGAGAAGAAAATCTATCTAGATTGCACACACGCATGGGATGAAGAGGCGCTACCGTTATCAAAAGAGTTCTTACTGCAGGAGATTGAAATTGATTTAGAAGAAGTTGAATTTGAAATCTATCTCGATCATGGCTCAATTGAACTCTTTGCTGACGGCGGAAAATACTCATTCTCCAATCTGACTTTTGTCGGGACCGCCCTGAGCTTGGTAACCCCCATGGGAGAAATCCGTAACCTCGATACTGTCAATTTCGGATAAATCCACTAAAAGTAGACGCAAACTGCAAAATCCTGCAAAAAACTGTTGTAAGAGCGTTACTGCGCCGCTCTTCCTTCGGGTAAGTGCCCCGTTTACCTTAAGGCCACACCTGGGTTTCCCACGACATCCAGTAACCCTTTGAAAGGAAACACTTCATATGAAGAAGTTAATGAAACTTGGAGCACTCGCTCTAACTTCAGCACTTACTTTATCTGTTGTCGTAGTTGCTACACCATCAGCAACAGCTGCAACATGTAAGAAGAAGACTGAAGTAACAATGTTCGGAACAATCAAGAAAGAAATCCGGGAGCAGTTCCTCGCAGCAGCTTCTAGCTACAACAGAAGCCAGAACTGTTACAACCTTAAGTCAATTCTCGGCGATGACAGCCTCACATTCCTTCAGAACATAACCCCAAAGTACGCCGCTAAGGATGCTCCAACAATCATGTACGACCTTCAGTACATCCCTGACATGGCTGACAAGGTCATGGATTGGAAGGGCACAAAGCTCATGTCACTTGCATCACCAGGACTTCTTGCCGCAGCAAATGTCGGTGGACGCCAAGTTGGTCTTCCATCAACAGCTGAAGCATTCGGACTTGTTTACAACAAGAAGGTCATCAAGGATGCCGGTGTCGATGTCACAAAGATCAAGACATGGAATGACCTAGATGCAGCATTTAAGAAGATCAAGGCAGCTGGTAAGAAGCCACTTCACTTCTCAGCTATCTGGTGGTCACTCGGTGCACACTTCACAAATATGTACCACTCAACAGCAGGCAAGACTCACGAGGCACGCCTCAAGGTTCTTGATGATCTAGTTGATGGTAAGAAGGATCTTTCAAAAGATCCAGCTTTCAAGAATTGGTTAGCAACATTTGACTTCCTAAAGAAGAACAATCAAGGAGCCGTTAACCTTACAGATACTGAATTCGATGCATCTGTTGCAAACCTTGCAAGCGGAGATTACGGATTCATGTTCCAGGGTAACTGGACTGAGCCAAGCCTCAACACAATTGCAAAGAGCACCAAGTTCGGTCTCATGAACCTACCAATGAGCAACAGTGCAACGGGATACGGAAACGATTCAATCCCTGTTGGTGTTCCTGGCTACTTCATGATCGATAAGCAACAGTCAACAAAGGAAGAGCGTGCAGGCGCAATTGACTTCCTTACCTGGCTCTACACATCACCTCAAGGACAACGCTTCGTTGCTGATCCAGTAACAGAAGGCGGAATGGGATTCATCCCTGTCTACAAGGGCTTCAAGACCGCGCCAGCCACAAGCATGGCGGGCGATATCGCGAAGTTCGTTTCTGCTGGAAAGACACTTGAGTGGATCAACACTTACTACCCAGGTGGCCTCCAGGAAGAAATTGGCAAGGTATCTATGCAGCAGTACTTCACCGACAAGATCAGTGCAGCTGAACTTGCAAAGGCGATTGAAGCAGCATGGAAGGACAAGCCAAAGACTTGGCGTGGCGAAGCTGCTTAATAGCGCTTCCCAATTTTAAGTCGGAAGATAAGTAAATAGAATCATCCTGAGGCGGGGAAACTCGCCTCAGGATGATTTTTCTTAAGGAAGGGGTGGAGCTAGTGATATCAGCAAGAAAAACGAAGAAATTCTTAAAATTTGCTGGCGTACCACTTGCAATCTTCACCATTGTTCTCGTAGTTCCTTTTGTAAATGGCTTTTATTACACCTTTACTGATTGGGATGGATTCGAAACCACAAAACTTGTCGGTTTTACCAATTACGCAGACTCATTTGCGGATCCAAAATTCTGGGTTACTCTCCGATTTACAACTCTCTTCGTGGTTGTTTCTTTAATTTTAGTAAACGTGGTCGCATTTGGACTTGCACTAATAGTTACCTCAAAGCTGCGAAGCAGAAATATTCTCCGCACATTTTTCTTCGTGCCAAACCTCATTGGCGGCGTCGTCCTCGGCGTTATCTGGCAATTTATCTTTAATACCGCACTAGTTACCCTGGCAAATAAATATGACTGGGAACTCTTTAAGGAGTCTTGGTTACAAGACACCAATAAAGCATTCTGGGCGCTGATCATCGTGACAGTGTGGCAATCATCTGGCTACATGATGATTGTCTACATTACTGGGCTCGTCTCAATCGAAAATGATGTCCTTGAAGCATCACAAATTGATGGAGCTTCCCCACTAAGAACGCTATTTTCAATCAAAATTCCATTGATGGCTCAGGCCTTTACTATCGCCCTCTTCTTAACCCTGCGAAGTGGATTCATGGCCTACGACGTAAATGTCGCCCTAACTGATGGCGGCCCTTTCCGTACAACCGAGCTGATCTCACTTCACATCTTCCAAGATGCATTCCTAGAAGGCGACTTTGGAACTGGTCAATCAAAGGCAGTAATTATGTTCCTCGTTGTGGCGCTAGCGGCCTTAGTTCAAGTAACAATCTCAAAGAGATACGAGGTTCAGCGATGAATTTCCGCGCACGCTTGGGCAAGAGACTCACCTTCGGGGTAGGAATCACGTTGGCGTTCGCTTACGTCTTCCCATTCTTCTTAGTCTTTGTTAACTCAATTAAATTGAAATATGACATCCTGGCAAACCCACTCGCCATACCAACCAAGATCACTTTGGATAACTTTGAACAAGCTTTTACCAAGATGAACTACTTTCGTGCGCTGACCAACTCACTGATAATTACTGTATTTAGTGTTTCACTTCTGATTGTCTTCTCATCAATGCTCGCTTATTACTTGGCTCGCACAAAGAATAAGACATCAAAGTACATCTTCTTGATTCTTGTAGCGTCGATGATTGTCCCCTTCCAAGCGTTGATGATTCCATTCATGGCACGCTTTGCCCCATTAGTTTCATATAACAATCATGGAGCGCTAATTTTCTTCTATATTGGTTTTGGAACAGCGCTATCTACATTTTTATACCACGGCTTTATTTCAACTATTCCAACAGAGATTGATGAAGCAGCTTCTATCGATGGCGCTTCAGATATGGTCGCTTTCTGGAGAATCATCTTCCCCATGATGCGTCCAATTACAGCAACAGTTGCAATCATCAACGCGTTATGGATTTGGAATGACTTTCTCTTGCCGCGACTAGTACTAGATGAAGCGTCCCAAACCCTTCCGCTATCCACATACCTCTTCTACGGCACCTACACAGTCGAGTATGGGCAAGCGATGGCAGGGCTCGCTCTAGCGGTTATTCCAATCATCATCTTCTACCTGATCCTGCAAAAGCAGTTCATATCAGGCATTTCCCAAGGTGCCGTTAAGTAATTTTCAAAACACTCTCACGGATTACCAGTGACGTCGGCACCGAGATTTTCCCAAGCGCACTCTCTGGTTTTTCGATCGCCGCCAAAATCTGTGATGCGGCAAGCTGTCCCAAGAATCTAGGTGGCTGTGCGACGGTGGTGAGTCCTAAAATTTGCGCAAATTCATGATCGTCGAAACCAATAACGGAGATATCTTCCGGCATGCGTAAACCTTTTTTGCGAATGGATTTAATGACACCAAAGGCCATCTCATCTGATTGGCAGAAAATTGCAGTCGGTAAATCCTTTCTCCTTAAGAATTCATCCATAGCCAACTCTGATGTGTGGTTATCAAAGTCAGCCATAACTTCAAACGCTGGATTGAAGGTGACTCCATTTCGTTTGAGTGTGTTGAGGAACCCACTCTTTCGTTGGACGGCAACCTCGAAGTTAAAGGCAAGTTCTCGTTGACCAACCATCATCGCAATTTTTCTGTGGCCCATATCAAGCAGGTACTGGGTTGCAACCTCGGCCGCTTTAACATCATCGATGTACACACTAGAGCAGCGGTCATCAAGGCCACCTAGTAGCGCAACCGGAATCCCAAGACCAAGTATTTGGTTGAACTCCTTATCGGTTGGTCGCAGCGACATCACAATTAATCCGTCGACTTTGCCAATCAACTTCTTCTGCTGGAAGACTCGCTGACGAGCATCAATCTGCGCAAAGTTGTAGAGCAAGAGATCCATTCCAGCTTCGCGCAGCGCTTGCTCCACGCCAGCGACAGATTGCGAGAAATACCAACGCGAAAGAAATGGTGCGATTACGCCAATCGTATTTGTGCGCGAACTTTCACTCTTAGGTAGTAAGTCAGGACGGATTGGATAATCCAACTCTTGCGCCGCTTCTACAATTTTCTTTCGAGTTCGTTCATTAACATGATGTAATCCGCGAAGGGCGCGCGAGACGGTTGCCGGCGAGACTCCGGCCTTCTCTGCGATTTCAACGATGCCCGACATAAGAGTTAAAGGCTATGCAAAAAACTGCAAAAATCAATACCTAGCTCCACGCGGGATTTTTTTCCCGTAATAGATATGTATATGTACACTCGGGCAATCTGCGCGCCCTGCCCTCGAATCGGGCGCCCTGACTCTCCAACGGAGGAGAACCAATGAGAGCTTCTGCTGCTCTAACAAACGTGCAAGTAACTGGCGCGAATCTAAATATCACATACATCGTTTTGGGTGTGGCTCTGGCCGCCCTCGCGATTGCCTATGCGTTGCGCCAGCAAGTACTTGCGGCAAACGATGGCACCGAGAAAATGCGCGAAATCGCCGAAGCGGTGCAAGAAGGCGCAGCGGCATACCTTGCCCGCCAGTTCCGCACACTTTCATATTTCGTAGGAATTGTTTTCTTCCTACTTCTCGCACTACCCGCTGATACAACAGCACTTCGTATCGGCCGTTCTGTCTTCTTCCTCCTTGGCGCCGGATTCTCCGCCCTTGTTGGATATAACGGTATGTGGCTCGCAGTTCGCGCAAATGTGCGCGTTGCTGAAGCTGCTCGTCAGAAAGATGGCACCAAGGCGGTACAGATCGCATTCCGTACCGGCGGCGTAGTTGGTATGACAACAGTTGGTCTCGGCCTGGTTGGCGCTGCACTCGTTGTAATTTTGTTCCGCGAGAACGCACCAGTAGTTCTTGAAGGATTTGGTTTCGGTGCGGCAATGCTCGCGATGTTTATGCGCGTTGGCGGCGGAATCTTTACTAAGGCAGCAGATGTTGGAGCAGACCTCGTCGGCAAAGTTGAAAAAGGTATTCCAGAAGATGACCCACGTAACCCAGCGACAATTGCAGATAACGTTGGCGATAACGTCGGTGACTGCGCCGGAATGGCGGCAGACCTCTTCGAGTCGTATGCGGTAACACTTGTTGCAGCGCTCATTTTAGGTAAGGCAGCTTTCGGTAACGAAGGTCTGATCTACCCACTCATCGTTCCGGCAATCGGAATCGTCACCGCAGTTATCGGAATCTTCGCAACTCGCTTGCGTCCAACAGATAAGTCAGCGATGACAGCGATTAACCGCTCATTCTTTATGTCAGCGATTATCTCTGCTGGCCTTACCGGCCTTGCAACATTTACCTACCTTCCAGGTAAGTTCAACTTGCTTACTAACTACTCACCATCTGTACTTGAAGATGCGGGCAATATCAACCCACGCGTTCTTGCTTTCGGCGCCGTAATCATCGGAATCGTATTGGCCGCAGCAATTCAGGTACTTACCGGCTTCTTTACCGAAACAGGTAAGCGTCCAGTAAATGATGTTGCAGCCTCATCACAGACAGGTGCGGCGACAGTGATTTTGGCTGGTATTTCAGTCGGTTTTGAATCAGCTGTCTACTCTGCAATCTTGATTGCATCAGCAGTCTTCGGCGCCTTCTTGCTCGGCGGCGGATCTGTTGTGCTCTCACTCTTTGCTATCGCACTTGCCGGTACCGGACTTCTCACAACTGTCGGTGTCATCGTTGCGATGGATACCTTCGGACCAATTTCAGATAACGCACAAGGCATCGCTGAAATGTCAGGTGATGTTAAGGGCGAAGGCGCACAAATTCTTACCTCACTTGATGCAGTTGGAAATACAACAAAGGCAATCACTAAGGGAATCGCAATCGCTACTGCAGTGTTAGCGGCGACCGCGCTCTTCGGTGCATTTACCGATGCCATCAAGGAAGCTGTCATTAAGGCAGTGGGCGAAGGAACTGAAGTCGCACTCGAGTACCAAGGTATTCTCGATATCGCATCCCCTCGCAACTTGGTCGGTTTGATTATCGGCGCCGCAGTTGTATTCCTCTTCTCCGGTCTTGCTGTTAACGCGGTATCACGCGCAGCCGGTGCCGTAGTTGTTGAAGTTCGAAATCAATTCAAACTTCACCCAGGAATTATGAAGGGCACTGAAAAGCCTGAGTACGGTCGCGTGGTAGATATCTGTACTCGCGATTCACTTCGCGAATTGGTAACACCAGGTCTGCTTGCAGTCATGGCGCCAATCGCAGTTGGATTCGGTCTCGGCGTTGGCGCACTCGGTGCCTACCTAGCCGGTGCAATCGGTACCGGAACACTGATGGCAGTCTTCCTATCTAACTCAGGTGGTGCGTGGGATAACGCAAAGAAGATGGTCGAGGATGGTCACTTCGGTGGCAAAGGAACAGATGCGCACGCCGCAACTGTGGTCGGCGACACTGTCGGAGATCCATTTAAAGACACCGCAGGTCCTGCAATTAACCCACTGATTAAGGTGATGAACCTTGTTGGTCTCTTGATTACTCCGGCGATTGTCAGCTTTGCACTTCCGGCGCAATCTTCAATGTCGCTACTTATTGCACTTGCTGCAACTGCAATCATCATCGGAGCTCTTATCCGCAACCGTCGTCAATCGACAACTATCGAATACTAAGAATAAGAAAGGCCACTTCCCCTTATGGCTAAGGTCTTTAAGAAGCTGGTGATTGTTGAATCACCGGCGAAGGCGCGCAAAATTGGCGGCTACCTCGGCGATGGTTACATCGTCGAGGCTAGCGTCGGTCATATCCGCGACCTTCCGCAGCGCGCTGCTGATATTCCTAAAGATGTTAAGAAGTTAGCCTGGTCAAAAGAGGGCGTCGATATCGAAAATGATTTCGCACCGCTCTATGTCATTAACCCTGATAAAAAGACGAAGGTTGCCGAACTTAAAGAGTTGATGAAGGAAGCCGATGAAATCCTGCTGGCAACGGATGAAGACCGCGAAGGTGAAGCGATTGCTTGGCACTTAGTTGAAGTCTTACAACCAAAGATTCCAATCAAGCGCATGGTCTTTAATGAAATTACCGAAGAGGCGATCAAGGCCGCCGTTGTTAATACCCGCGATCTTGATTACAACTTGATCGACGCGCAAGAAACTCGTCGCGTACTCGATCGTCTTTACGGCTACCGACTTTCACCAGTCTTGTGGAAGAAAGTGATGCCGCGAATTTCAGCCGGCCGCGTGCAATCTGTTGCCACTAGGTTGATTGTTGAAAAAGAACGCGAACGCATGGCCTTTATCTCATCCTCTTGGTGGGACCTCAACGCAAAGACGGATCTTGGCTTTACTGCGCGCCTACTTTCAGTCGATGGCAAGAAAGTAGCGGCAACAAGTGATTTCGGTGCGGATGGCGCAGTCAAAGAGAAATCACTGAAAGACATTCTGTTACTCGATGAGAAGCAAGCAACGGCGCTCACTGAAAGTCTTAAGGGCACACCGTTGACGGTAAAGTCGATGGAAGAGAGCCCACGTACTGAACGTCCGAAGCCACCATTTACAACTTCGACGATGCAACAAGATGCTGGTAGCCGGCTTGGTTGGGGCGCACAAATTACGATGCGAATCGCCCAGCGCCTCTATGAAAACGGTTACATCACTTATATGCGTACCGACTCCATTAATTTATCGGAACAAGCTATTAAGGCAGCCCGCGCTGCAGCTAGCTCGCTCTATGGCAAAGACCATGTCTATGAAAGTGCGCGCATCTATCAAGGTAAGACAAAGAACGCGCAAGAAGCACACGAAGCAATTCGTCCTGCCGGAGATGTCTTTAAGACTCCAGGTGAGCTTGCCCCCGAACTATCGCGCGATGAATTCGCACTCTATGACTTAATTTGGAAGCGCACTGTGGCATCGCAAATGGCTGATGCTAAAAAGATGCAGATGCGCGTTGATTTCGATGCTACAACCGCCGATAAGAAGGCCACCATCTTCCGCGCCAACGGCTCTGTCATTACCTTCGCTGGCTTCTTAGCCGCCTATGACGATATTGCAACGGATGAAAATAAAGATGAAGAATCTGAAGATCGCCGCCTGCCTGCAATGACAGTGGGCCAGTCGGTCAAAGTCGAGGAATACTCTTGTGAAGGCCACGATACAAAGCCACCTCCGCGTTACACCGAGCCCACACTTGTAAAGAAGTTAGAAGAGCTCGGTATTGGCCGCCCATCAACATTTGCCTCCATCATTCAAACAATTCAAGATCGTGGCTATGTCTCAAAGCGCGGTCGCGCACTGGTGCCAACCTTCTTAGCATTTTCAGTTACCGGCCTACTAGAAACACATTTTACAAAGCTGGTTGATTACGACTTCACCGCATCGATGGAAGAAGATCTTGACAAGATTGCTGCCGGTGAAGCTGGCCGCGTTGATTGGCTACGCGATTTCTATTACGGCGTAAACGGTGAGCCAGGGCTCAATGAACTGTCCCTTGATCTTGGTGTTATCGATGCCCGTGCGACAAACACCATGAACTTATCTGAGACCATTGAAATCCGCGTTGGCCGATACGGACCATACCTGCAAGAGAACTTGCCAGATGAAGAACGAAAGCTCGCCAACATTCCTGAAGGTTTAGCACCCGATGAACTCACTCTCGCTAAGGCAATCGAGTTACTAGCTGCGCCATCTGGTGAACGCGAACTCGGCGTTGATCCAAAGACAAACTTTGAAGTCGTTGCAAAATCTGGTCGCTTTGGTCCTTACATCACAGAAATTTTTCCGGAAGAACCCGTTGAACTTAACGATAAGGGCGAACCAAAGAAGAAGCGCAAGAAGAAAGATGCTCCAAAGCCAAAGACCGCATCCTTGCTTTCCACAATGAACCTAGACACCATCACACTCGATGATGCGCTACAACTACTTTCACTACCTCGCACACTTGGCACCAATAGCGCCGGCGAAGAAATCACCGTACAAAATGGTCGCTACGGTCCGTATCTAAAAGCTGGCGCCGATTCGCGCACTCTGACATCTGAAGAACAGCTCTTCTCTATTAACCTCGATGAAGCGCTCGAGATTTACTCAAAACCAAAGGAGCGCCGCCGCGGTGTTGCAAAGCCACCACTAAAGGAACTCGGCCTTGATCCGGGTAGCGAAAAACAAGTGATTATTAAAGATGGCCGCTTCGGTATGTATGTCACCGATGGCGAGACCAATGCAACGCTCCGTCGCGGTGACACACTTGAAGCGATGACACTCGAGCGCGGCCTTGAACTTTTGGCCGGCCGCCGTGCATGGGAGGCTGAAAACGGCCCATCTCCAAAGAAGTCACGTAAGAAAGCGGCAAAGGTTAAGCCTGGCGAGACTGCGCCAACGCTAACAAAGAACACCGTCAAGAAAGCTGCAACAAAGAAGAAGGCAGCGAAGAAGGCAACCGGTAAAGTTAACTCTAATTGAGAAATTTATTGATTTCGCAATTCACAAAACTAATTGATTTTGTGAATCCGATTAAAGATACGACCAGCGTAGGTATCTATAAGACAATTATTTCAACGGTATTTACTCACAGCATCAGCCAACTCCTTGTAATGGTTTAAATTGTGAGATCCACTCATTAGATAACCACTAAAACCTTTGTCGACTATTTTGTTAACTTGGTCTTGTTTATCGATGTCGTTCCTATGAATAGATCTAATGATGCAGGCTTTATTGAGGAATCGATCCGTGTTGTACTGGTCCAAAGTAATTTCAAGATAGTCGCACCATGCCGTATCAACCTCTAGATTTCCATCCAAAGCTAGCCCAATATTTCTTACCATTCCGAGTTCCTTCAAGTTAATCAACTCTGCTACAAAATCCTCAACACGACAATGCTCTGGTACCCCATGAAGCATATAGATATCAATTTCATTGCGTCTCAATCTTTTGAGTGAACTTTCCAACCTCCCCCGAAGTGAGTCTGGAAGTATTCTCGGGTTGAAGGAAAAGTAACCCCGATTCCTAATTATGGTTAGTTTTTGTACAACTCTGCTATTTACTAATTGAACATTTAATGGATAAGGAAGAGAATTTCGGTAGCCACCAACTTTTGTTGCCACGCCAACATTCTTTATTTGGTCAGACATGGCCCCCAGTAATTTTTCGGTCTCTCCACTCAGATAACTGTCAGCCGTTTCAATTAAACCAACCTCAAGCTTTAGGATAGAATTTATATAATTCATTGTTAGTCGTTGGTCGGGTCTAGTCGCACCGGTCAAGAAATTGCCAAACCCCCAAGCAAGGCCAATTTTGCAATCTTCCATGCAGAGAAGTCTAACTTTGAATTAGTTGCAAATAGACAATCCCGAGTCGCGAAATTGACGTAAGGTAGCCCTCCTCAATTATGTCAGGCTTTCCTGAATTGTAAGTAGACTAAATACATGACACAGGAAACGTGGTTACTGACAGGTGGAGCTGGCTATATCGGCACACATATCGCAGATGAATTCATCAGCGCTGGTAAATCAGTAGTCATCGTCGATTCTCTCTATCAGGGCCTTGAATCACGCATCACCTTCTTACGTGCAAAGCACAGCGTTGAGATCCCATTTATCAAATGCGATATTCGCGATTACAACGAGATCGAAAACGTTATCCGCGAATACAAGATTGATGGCATCGTCCACACCGCAGCGCTTAAAGCAGTCGGTGAATCAATGGAGAAGCCCGAAGAATATTTCCAGGTAAATCTCGATGCCACGAAAGAGCTTATTGAGATTACAAAGCGCAACGGCGTAAAGAAATTTATCTTCTCTTCAACTGCAGCTGTTTATGGAAGCCCAGATTCCATGGAGCCATGCAAAGAAGATGGCCCTAAGGCGCCAATCTCTCCATACGGTGACTCTAAGTATCAAGCAGAATCATCTGTCACAGCATTTATCAACGAGCCAGGTAATCACGGAACATCACTTCGCTTCTTCAACGTCGTAGGCGCTGCCGCCCCAGAGTTACTAGATAACTCGGTAGAAAACCTAGTTCCAATCGTCTTAGGCAAACTCAATAAAGGCGAAGCTCCAGTGATTTTCGGTACGGATTACCCAACGCCAGATGGCACATGTATTCGCGATTATGTAGATGTCCGCGATATCGCCCGCGCACATTTAGCTGCAGCAAATGCAACAACAAAACTTCCACCAGCAATGAATATCGGCACAGGCCGCGGTGCATCCGTGCGCGAGATCATCAAACTCGTTCTTGATGCAACCAATAAATCAGATACCGCCGTTATCGAAAGTCCGCGCCGAGCAGGCGATCCCGCCTTCCTCTGCGCCGATGTCGCACTTGCTAAGAGCGCGATGGGCTTTGAATCCCAATACTCACTCGAAGCCAGTATCCGAAGCCTTTTCCCGGAAATGAAGTAACGATTCAAATGAAATCTGTTGCATTAATCCCAGCCCGCGGCGGGTCTAAATCCATTAAAGGAAAGAATCTTCGAAAAATTTCTGGGAAATCATTACTAGAGATATCAATCAAGCAGGCAAAGTCAGTGGAAATAATTCGAGACGTATATGTCTCTTCTGACTCAGAGGAGATCCTACAAGTCGCTAAATCTTTAGATTGCATATCAATTAAAAGATCGGCAGAGGCATCAACCAATACTGCATCTGCAAACCTGGTTGTGAGTGAATTCCTCAACCATCCAGGCGTCGAATTAAACCATGAAGACACCATCGTGTACCTTCAGCCGACTTCACCGTTCAGAGAAGACAAGTTGATTGAAAAAGGACTTAGTCTGCATCGTGAGAAAAAGTCTCCCATTGTTGCCACAACCGTAGTCGACCAGCACCCACACAAAATGTTAAAAGTAAATTCCTCCGGCACTCTTGAGGGGTATCAACAAGAATCTAGTCCCACTGCAAATCGCCAATCGCTTCCAAAGGTGCTTATTGCGACAGGTTCTCTTTACATTTTTTCCGTCAGTGATTTTCTTAAATCAGGACAAATCCCCGTGGCGGGAGCACTTCCTTATATAGTTTCAGGTGTGAATTCCTTCGATATTGATTCTGAACTGGATCTGAAGGTGGCTCAAGAGATAGGAAAGAACTATGAATTTTGAAATCGAAGGGCGAAAAGTAGGTAGCGATTTCACCCCATTGGTTGTTGCAGAGATTGGGATTAACCACAATGGCTTGTTGAGTGAAGCATTTAAACTCGTAGATGCAGCTTTCACGGCTGGCGCAGAAATAATCAAGCATCAAACCCACATTCCTGAAGCAGAAATGTCAAGTGAGGCACGAACGGTTATTCCGGGTAATGCTTCAATTTCAATATATGAGGTAATTGAGAACTGTTCGCTTACTTTAGACGAAGAGAAGCAGTTAGCTCAGTACGTGCGATCAAAAGGGCTTATTTACATGAGCACCCCCTTCTCTTTCGAGGCACTAGAATTCTTAGAGTCAATCAACGTTCCAGCTTATAAAATCGGTTCAGGAGAATGTAACAACTATCCGCTTGTTAAAGAGATAGCGGCTAAGGGCAAACCTGTAATAATGAGCACGGGAATGAATTCAATTGCTTCCATACGCCCCTCTGTAGAGATCTTTAGAGAGAAAAAAATCCCATTCGCCTTAATGCACTGTACAAATCTGTACCCAACTCCCGAAAAATTGATTCGGCTAAATGCAATAAATGAGCTACGGGAGGCGTTTCCGGATGCCGTGCTCGGACTTTCTGATCATTCACTAACAAACTATCCATGCTTAGCTTCCGTTGGGCTCGGCGCTTCAATACTCGAAAGGCACTTCACTGACTCAAAAGAAAGATCCGGTCCTGACATTATTTGTTCGATGACCCCAGATGAGTTAACCGAACTTATTGAGGGTGCCAGAATCATCCACCAAGCAACCAAGGGTTCCAAAATGCCCGTAACCGAAGAAGACGTGACAATCGCATTCGCATTTGCTTCTGTTGTGGCAACACGGAACTTATTGCCTGGCGCTGTCATCACTCGTGAAGACATAACGCTCAAGAGACCGAATGGAGGCGATTTCGGACCAGTAGATTTTGAAGATTTGATGGGCGCTACGGTAATTGCGGAAATCAAGCCTGATATTCAAATTACTAAGAGTCAAGTATTTATTTCAAAATGAAGAGAATCGCATTTCTTACTGGGACACGTGCAGATTACGGAAAGTTAAAGCCGCTCATTGAAGCACTAGGGAAAAATCAAAAATATGAAATTCACATCCTTGTAACAGGAATGCATTTATTGGAAAAATATGGTGCAACAGTAAATCATGTTATGGAAGACCACTTAGGGGTAATACATCTATTACCTAATCAGCACCCAAATCAAAATATGGAAACATCCTTGGCGCGAACAGTTGAACAGATATCTGAAGCCTGTGTAGGCAACAAATTTGATTTAATCGTCGTTCATGGAGATCGAATAGAAGCTTTGGCAGGAGCAATAGTTGGAGTTTTAAGAAATCTTCCAGTTGCCCACATTGAAGGAGGGGAAGTTTCTGGGACAGTGGATGGTTTAATCCGACACTCAGTTAGCAAACTTTCCCATTTACATTTTGTATCAAATGAAAGTTCTAGACAAAGATTGATTCAACTTGGGGAACATAATGAATCCATTTTCATAATTGGCTCTCCAGACATAGATGTAATGCTCTCGAATAAACTACCCGATCTTCAAGAAGTGCTTAATCGTTATTCCATCCCGTTTGATAAGTACGGAATTGTGATTTTCCATCCAGTAACCAACGAAATTGAGTCTTTACGTGAATATGCAGCGAATGTTTGCCAAGCTGTCTTGCAGTCTTCAAAAAACTACATTGTAGTTAAACCCAACAATGACTTAGGAACCGAAATAATTCAACATGAATTGGATACTCTGCGTGATCCCAAGAGATTTGTCCACCTTCCATCGATGCGATTTGAATATTTCTTACAGCTGTTAAAGTCTTCAGAGTTTATTATTGGAAACTCAAGTGCTGGTGTGCGAGAGGCAGCATATTATGGAGTTCCTGCAATCAATATTGGGACAAGACAAAGAAACCGCCACAAAAGTAGTCTCATTCTAGATACTGATTACACCTATGGTGAAATAGCGAAAGCTATAGCTGCCACGGGCACAATTCAGCGAACTCCCAATCAAGGCTTCGGAGATGGCAAATCTGGAGAAAAGTTCGCTAAGATTTTGGACAGCGAAGACTTCTGGCCAATTACTATCGGTAAACAGTTTGTGGACGTCATAGACATCAAGGGAGTAAGCAATTGACAACTTTATTTGGGCTGCCAGAGAAAGTTGTCTATTGTAAGAAATGCGTAATTTCAAATCAAAGACCTAGGTCCACAGTAGAGTTTCAAAATAAACCTGAGGACACTAAAGACACAATCGCATTCGACTCAGATGGAATTTGCGAAGCCTGCAAATTCAATGACGAAAAAGACTTGAACATAGACTGGAGTCTAAGAGAGGCCGATCTCCTTAAACTATTAGATAAACATAGACGTACAAGTGGTTATGACGTTGTGGTTCCAGGCAGTGGTGGAAAAGATAGTGCCTACACAGCCCATATTCTCAAAGACAAATATGGCATGAATCCTCTGACCGTGACTTGGGCGCCACATCTATATACGCAAATCGGGTGGGAAAATTTCATAAATTGGTCTCACGTAGGTGGTCTAGACAACATCCTATTCACACCAAATGGTAAATTACACAGAGCGTTAACTCGCGAAGCATTTATAAATTTACTTCATCCATTTCAGCCTTTTATAGTGGGACAGAGAATCATTGGACCAAAGATTGCTGAGAAATTTGGAATTCCATTGATCATGTATGGTGAAAACCAAGCCGAGTATGGAAACGCTATCAAGGAGAACTCGACACCTTTAATGCAAGATCGCTTTTACAAAACAGAAGATACGAATCAAGTACGTCTCGGAGGACTCCCAATTAGGGAGTTAATGAACAAATACAATGTGCAAGAGAAGGAATTTGAACCATATTTGCCATTAGCGAATTCAGCTTTTGCTTCAGAAGTACATTATTTAGGCTATTACCATAAATGGGATCCTCAGGAATGCTTCTATTATGCTGTCGAAAATACTGGATTTATACCAGCTCCTGAGCGAACACAAGGTTCCTACTCTAAGTACAGCAGCCTTGACGATAAAATTGACCCATTTCACTATTACACAACGCTAATCAAATTCGGTTTAGGTCGCGCCTCATATGACGCCGCTCAAGAAATCAGAACCGGAAAGATAACTCGTGATGAAGGTGTCGCACTTGTAAAGCAATTTGACGCCGAATTTCCAGATAAGTACTACGAAGAGTTCTGTGAATACATCGGAGTTACAGATAGCGAATTCATAGAAATTGTCGATAGAAATAGATCTCAACATATTTGGGCACGAAAATCTGATGCATGGTCTTTAAAGAATCCAATATGGGATGAATAGTGATGCTAAAGCGCGTAATTGCCCGTATGGATGTAAAAGGCGAACATTTAGTTAAAGGACTGCAATTAGAAGGTCTCCGAAAAATAGGAGACCCGCTCGAATTCGCTGAAAAGTATTATCTTGACGGTGCGGATGAGGTGGTTATAGTTGACGTTGTCGCATCTCTTTATTCGAGAGCTAATCTCTACAACATAATCAGTTATATTACTTCGAACTTAAGAATTCCAGTAACGGTTGTAGGTGGCATTAAAAATATGGATGATGCCAAAAAAGTTTTTTCTTCAGGTGCAGATAAGGTAGGAATCAACTCAGCAGCAACCAGAAATGTTGAATTTCTTCAACAAATAGCAAATCTCTACGGTGCGCAAGCTGTTGTAAGCTCAATAGAAGCCAAATATCTTCAAGAAAAGAATGAGTGGTATCTTTTTACTGAATCGGGTAGAAACAATTCAGGAATTTCGTTACCTGTCTGGCTTTCAAAGTTACAAGATTTAGAAATTGGAGAAGTGCTAATAACATCGGTAGACCGAGATGGTATGAAAACCGGTCCAGACCTTAACTTAATCAAAAAAGCGCGAGATATGGTTCCTAACCCATTGTTGTACAGCGGAGGCATTTCAACACTTAACCAACTTGAAGAAGCGATGCTATGTGACATAGATGGAGTCCTTCTAGGATCTTCCTTGCATTACGGGATCATGACTATTCAAAAATCAAAACGCCACTTGGTTGGCCTGGGCTACCCCATCAGAGTGACAGAATTACTATGAAAGTTGGAATTGTTAACTATCAGGCTAGCAATATGGGTAGCCTAGAATCAGCACTCAATCAACTTGAAGTGGATTTTCTAATTTGTGAAACCCCTGAAGAAATAAGTAAATCGGACTTAGTCATTCTTCCTGGTGTTGGGTCTTTTTCCTCCGGTATTCAAAACATACGTAACTCAGGAATGGAAGATTCTATTCTTTCTCATGTTCGAACAGAGAGGCCTCTGATCGGAATCTGTCTGGGAATGCACCTTCTTGCAACGGTTGGTTTTGAGGGTGGTGAAACCATGGGATTAAATTTGATCCATGGTGAAATCAAAAAGCTCGAAAGTGGCCAAACTCTTAGGACGCCACATATGGGCTGGGATTTCATTCAAGATTCATCGGGATCGAGTTACGCATATTTTGCGCACTCGTATTATTTCGATTTGATAGCATCCGCGGAAATTGAACTGGTGAGTACATATATCTGGGGAGATGATGAATATCCAGCCCATATTCGCTTCAATAATGTCTCAGGAATCCAGTATCACCCAGAAAAAAGCGGAAAAAAAGGATTAGAAACTCTAGCTTTTGAGCTGGAGCGATTTAAGTAGTGGGAACCCTTTAGGATGAAGACATGATCAAGAAAGTACGAATTGGTCACCTTGCAAGCTTCCAAGGCAATTTGGGGGACGTTGCCAATCATCTAGGTTTCCGAAGTTGGTTCGAGAGAAATTTAGGTTCGCCAACAGATTGGGTCGATATAGAAATCAGAGATTTCTACCGAGGGTTTAGAAACTTTGATGACAATTTTGTAAATGAAGTCAACGAATTCGATATCTTTATAATTGGTGGTGGGAATTATTTTGAGTTGTGGCCCACCAATTCGAGGACCGGTTGCTCAATAGATTTACCAGTAGATTTATTAGAAAAAATTCGGACCCCAATTTTCTTTAATGCATTAGGTCTAGACGATGGTCAAGGAGTTAGCCAGAATGCCCTGAAATATTTCCCAAAATTTATTTCAACAATTGTAGAGAATGGTCATAATTTACTAACGCTTAGGAATGATGGATCGCACTCCGCCCTCACGGCTAACTTCAAGGAACTCCAGCACCTTCAAATTCCCGTTTTACCTGATCATGGATTTTTTTGCATGGAGAACCGCGGCATCAGCAGGGTAGTGGATCGTGAAAAGCTTGTTTTAGGGGTAAACCTCGCACAAGATATGCCAGAGATTCGGTTCCCGAATGGAAAAAAAGAGTTTCTTCAATCTCTTTCATTGATTCTTAAAGAAGTTGAATTTGAAAGAGCCATCTTCTTCCCTCATGTATTTAGCGATCTAGGAATTATTGCCGACTTACTTGAAATAATCCCTGATCCAATTCGACGCGGCAAGACATCAGTGGCCGCCTTTGGTTCAACTGAAGAAGAATTCAAAAGTATTATTGAATCATATGGTCGTATAGACATCATGCTAGGAATGCGCTTCCACGCAAACGTTTTACCCTTATCACTAGGAATAGCTACTATCGGCCTTGCAACCTACCCACAAATCTTAAAACTCTTTAAAGAGATTGAAATGGAGAATTGGGTTATAAATTGTCATAATGAGGGATGGGAAATGCGAGCACTGGAAAAATTTCAGGAGTTTGAGGAGCATAGAACCCGGGTGGAGCTCGAGTTTTCGAAGGTCCAATTGAGAATTAGAAGGCAACGATCTGATTTTGAACCAACACTTGCCGCTTGGTTGAATTCCGTACTGCACTAAAGATTAAGTCCTAGGGACGTATCTTAATCAAATTGCCCAATAACCAATGTGGAGCCTTAATTGATGAGGGATAGACTGCCCTCATGCCCGCAAGCCTTCCAAACCCTGCTGCACCGAGACAGGAAGAGACCCGCGGCGTTCTCGCAATCCCAGCTTTTCGCAAACTCTGGAACTCGATGCTCTTCTCTTCACTTGGAGATTGGCTCGGCCTCCTTGCAACAACTGCGCTCGCAGCACAACTGTCCGGCGGCTCTTACGCAACTGCAAACTTTGCAATCGCCGGAGTCTTTATTGCGCGCTTACTGCCAGCAGTATTTCTCGGACCCATCGCCGGAGTAATCGCGGATCGCTTTGATCGCCGCAAACTTATGGTCTCTGTCGACCTCATGCGCGGCGCTCTCTACATCTCTATCCCAATCGTTCACACATATTTCTGGCTCTACACCGCAATGATCTTGGTCGAATGTTTGACGCTCTTCTGGTCGCCAGCGAAGGAAGCATCTGTACCCAATCTGGTTCCACGCGAAAAACTCGAGAATGCAAATCAAGTCTCGCTATTGGCTGCATATGGAACAGCGCCAGTTGCTGCAATTCTTTTCTCGCTTCTTACACTTCTCTCTGGTGCAATCGCAGCAATTAGTCCACTGCTACCAAGCAACTCTGTTGATATCGCGCTCTACTTCAACGCACTCTCATTCTTCTTCGCAGCATGGACAATCCGCGGCCTCAAAGAAATCTCAAATAGTAGATCTGAAAAGAAATCAGCTGATGAGAACATCGCGCAATCACTTGCACTCGGTTGGAAATCAGTCTCTGATTCAAAAATTATCCGCGGCCTGATTATCGGAATGATTGGCGCATTCTCAGCAGCTGGCGCTGTCATCGGCCTTGCTCGCACATTTGTCGGCGATCTCGGCGGCGGGGATGCCGCATACGGTGTTCTCTTCGGAGCAGTCTTTACCGGTCTTGCACTCGGAATCGCTTTCGGGCCAAGAGTATTTGCACAGTTCTCTCGCCGCCGCTTATTCGGCGCATCACTTTCCGCAGCCGGCATATTCCTCGTGCTACTCGCCGCAATCTCAAACCTCACGCTCTCAATCTTTATCGTCATCATCCTCGGCGCATTTAGCGGAATCACATGGGTTACTGGCTTCACCATGCTCGGCATGGAGGTCCACGACGAGGTCCGTGGTCGCACCTTCGCCTTCGTGCAATCCCTCATTCGCATTACCCTGGTTGCAGTTTTAGCGATCGCCCCAGCCATCGCCGCAACAATCGGCGAACACCGCTACGAATTCCAGAATGTAAAGCTCGACTACAACGGCGCACAAATCACAATGTTGATCGCCGGCCTGATTGCAGCGCTTATCGGCGTCATCTCATATCGTCAGATGCGCGATCGCCCAACAGTCTCTCTCTGGTCTGATGTTGTAGCAGCTCTGCAAGGAGAACTCGGCGCAATCACCGGCGCACCTGCAAAGGGAACATTCATCGCATTCGAAGGCGGCGAAGGCACCGGCAAATCAACACAGTCACAACTTCTTGCAAAGTGGTTAGAACAAGAAGGCGAAACAGTTGTTCTCTCTCGCGAACCCGGCGGAACTGAACTCGGAAAAGATCTGCGCAAGATTTTGCTTGGCCACGAGACCGGAGTAATCAGCCCACGCGCAGAAGCACTCTTATATGCCGCAGATCGCGCGCACCATGTCTTCTCCGTAATCCGCCCCGGCCTTGATCGCGGGGATGTTGTCATTACCGACCGTTACTTCGATTCATCTGCCGCCTACCAAGGAGCAGGTCGTGTACTTAATCCATCAGAAGTCGCACGTATTTCTCGCTGGGCCACCGAAAGCCTCTATCCAACTCTAACAATTCTTATCGATGTACCAGCCACCATCGGACTTGGCAGACTTAAATCTCGCGATCGCTTAGAGGCAGAACCAACTGAATTCCACGAACGCGTTCGCCAAGAGTTCCTGCAAATTGCAATGATGGATCCTGAAAGATATTTAGTAGTCGATGGCACGCAGACTGTCGAGGAGATTCACAAAGAGATTATCGCTCGCGTTGCAGAACTTCCTGCACTTAAGAGCAATACAGATGGAGCTGAGACAAAGAAGATGCTTCGCCCAATTCGTATCGCAACAACTGCTGTATCTCGCGCAACGCACTCTGTTGGATCGAAAAGAATCACCCTCGGTGTTAGTAGTTCTAAGCGCAAGCCTAAGAAGGAGATTGAACATGGTAGTTAGAAGCGTAAAGAATAGATTCGGCAACTATAAAGTGGAGCTAATTGACGACCTCTACGGTGATTCATGGTGGGATGAAATTGAAAATGGAACCTATGAGCCAGATACTATGGCGCTAATAGGACTTTTTGTGAATGGGAATACAGACTTTATTGATGTCGGTGCGGCAAACGGAGCTATGTCAATTTTATCTGCAAATCTTGGGGCAAAGGTTTTGGCAATAGAGGCGGCACCGGGAATTTACGGGGTGGCGAAGACCAATTTTGAACTAAACACCTTTAAGCACAAAATTGATATCCGAAACATTGCTGTATCGAATTGCAATAGCGAGATACATTTCGCGGCAGGGCGTCATAACAAAGTGCTCAGTAGTATTGTTTTCAACAGCCAAGATAAATTTGAAGAGAGCATACAAGTTGTAAGTTTGATTAATCTTGTAGAAGAGTTTCACATATCAGGCAGAGATTTAGTGCTCAAAATAGATATTGAAGGAGCAGAGTGGAAGATCCTTAAGGATTTAGATGTTCTTGAATGTCTCAAGAGGCACCAAGCCAGGATTCTGCTGGCGATACACCCGGGCTTTTATCGGCCGTATAAGAGACTTCCCCTCGGGTTGACTGTAGTGAGCAAATTTTTCTGGCAAATCCACAACTTAGTTGAGACATACTTCGTATTTAAAAAAATAGAATCATTTGCATGTGTCCAACGAACAAGCTTAGACCGTGTGAAATCACCAAAAAAAGTTAGCGCGTTAATGCTAGGTGGCTATTTCGAATATCTAATTAGTTTCAAGTCATGAACTCAACTTTTAATGACCTCGTAGGTCAAGAACACATCATTGAAATTCTCAAAGGCGCTGTCGCTGCCAGTCGCACTGGCGAAGAATCGCAAGAGATGACACACGCTTGGGTATTCACTGGCCCTCCAGGTTCTGGTCGCTCATCTGCCGCTGTGGCCTTTGCCCAAGCACTTATCTGTCCCAACAATGGCTGTGGCACCTGCAGCGATTGCCGTTCAGCAGCTTCTAGTGGCCACCCCGATGTCGAGATCATCCGCACCGAAGGCCTTTCGATCAAGGTCGAAGAGGTCCGCGAGCTTCTGACCCGCGTTGCATGGGCCCCATCAATGGGTGGCTGGCGAGTGGTCGTTATGGAAGATGCCGACCGCCTTACCGAATCTGCAGCCAACGCACTTCTTAAAGCAATAGAAGAACCCGGCACCCGCACCGTCTGGCTGCTCTGTGCGCCGACTCTGCACGATGTTCTTCCCACCATTCGCTCACGTTGTCGCCACCTGCAACTGCGCACGCCTTCACTTGCCGCAGTCACCGATGTTCTTATCACTCGCGACAAGATCGCACCAGCGATGGCCGACTTTGCGGCTCGCGTTTCTCAAGGACACATTGGCCGCGCAAGGTATTTGGCTTTCAACGAAGGCGTTCGCAGCAACCGCACCCGCATCATGAAGCTGCCGCTACAACTCGCATCCTTAGCAGCAGCATTCCATGCAGCGCAAACACTCGTCGATCTTGCAACAACTGAAGCGAACTCAGCATCCGATGAGCGCGATGAGAAAGAGATCGAGAAGTTACAAGAAGCCTACGGAAAAGGCGCCACGGGGCGCGGAATGGCAACAGGCGGGTCAAAGGCTGTTAAAGAGTTAGAGAAGGAACAGAAGTCACGTTCTACCCGAATGGTCCGCGACTCAATCGATGGAGCACTCCTAGATATCGCAACTTTCTACCGCGATGTGATGATGGTCCAATCCGGCAACACTGATTCAATGATCAACACCGATATGCGTGATGCCATATTGGCATATGCTGCAAAACACCCCGCACACTCAACAATTAATAAGATCAACGCAATCATGGATGCACGCACCAACCTTGCTCGCAACGCAGCTCCCCTTGTCACCTGCGAAGCGCTGATGTGCCGACTGGCAAAGCAGTAGATGCAAACTTTCTCCACCACACCATTTCGACATCTCTTCTCACGCTCTGGAAAAATTGCGGCGCTCGCAACAGCCATATCTCTCATCGCACTATCGATTACCGCATACACACAATCACAACCTGATTACCCAAAGACTTTATCTGGCTACTACGCGCAAGAGATTGATTGGAAGAACTGCCGCCAAGATTTTCAATGTGCCACCCTGGCTGTACCAATCGACTACACAAAACTATCCACCGGCATCTTTGAAATAGCCCTTCTCAAATACCAAGCCAGAACAAGCAAAAAGCTCGGCAGCCTCATCGTTAACCCCGGCGGCCCTGGTGGATCAGGCGTCGATTACGCCTACGCCGCCGAATACATCTTCAGCCCCGCAATCCTCGATCGCTATGACATCGTCGGCTTCGACCCCCGCGGCGTCTCTCGCAGTGCGCCGATTCGCTGCCTTTCCGATAAGCAACTCGATGCCAATAACAATTCGGATAGCAAGCCTGATAACGATGCAGAGTTCCAACAAATTCTGCAGGACACCAAGAAGTATGTTGAGAAATGTAAAGATAAAAATAAATATTTAACTTCATACAGCACTGCAAATGTTGCACGCGATCTAGATATCTTGCGCGAGGCACTGGGTGATAAGCAACTCAATTACATGGGTAAGTCATATGGAACCTACCTGGGAACTCTCTATGCGCATTTCTTCCCAGAGAAAGTTGGACGGGTTGTTCTCGATGGCGCAGTTGACCCATCTATCTCTAACTTCCAGCAAACACTGACTCAGGCAGTTGGATTCGATCAGGCATTTACATCCTTTGCCGCAGATTGCAACAAAAGAAAAAACTGCACACTTCCGGAAGATAAGGATGCTGCAGTTGCTGAGATGCAAAAACTCTTTGGCCAAGCTGCCCAAAAGCCATTCTCAACTAAGAAGAAATCCGGAAGAACGCTCAGTGAATCCATGATGGTTCTCGGTACTGCATCTGCAATGTATAACAGCCAGACTGGTTGGCCACAGTTGCGCAGAGCCATTGCTGAAGCACAGAAAGGTTACGGAGACTCTTTTCTTAAACTTGCAGACGAGTACACGGGTCGTCAAAACGACGGAAGTTATCCCAACAACGAATTCGATTCCGGTGCTGTCATTGATTGTCTAGACTTCAATGAACCTCGAAGTATTCGGCAAATCAGAAGCGAGGCAAAAGCTTTCACAAACGAGGCACCCCTCTTTGGACCGTATCTCGCCTACGGCGGCGTCACCTGTAAATTCCTCAATCAAGATTCTGCAGTAACTATTGAGCCAATGACGACTGCAAATTCAGTAATAGTTATTGGAACCACTGGCGACCCAGCAACCCCATACGAATGGGCACTGGGCCTAAGTAAGCTCTTAACGAATTCACGACTGATTTCTTTAACTGGCGAGGGACACACTGGCCAAGGACAAGGGAACGCCTGTATTGATGACCAGATTGATGATTTCTACCTCACAGGAAAAGCGCCAACAACCTCAACCTGTAATTGACGGTGGTCATTGGCACCCCTGCCAATGGTGCAGAATTCCACCATGCGCTTAGATCATGTTTCTTATGTGACTTCCCACGACCAACTAGCTGACACTGTGCAAAGACTAGGTTCACGCCTGGGTAGCACTTTTGTTGATGGTGGAATTCACCCACGCTTTGGTACACGTAACTTCACTGCTTCACTCAAGAATGGTCAGTACATCGAAGTTGTATGCCCACTTGATCACCCAGCTACAGAGCAAACACCTTGGGGCAAAGCCGTCTCGAAGAAGGCTAATGATGGTGGCGGTTGGTTCACTTGGGTCTTTAGTACAAAAGACATTGCACCAATTGCTGCAAAATTCGGCCGCGATGCAGTTGAAGCACATCGTACCCGCCCGAATGGAACTGATCTAAAGTGGAAGCAAATTGGGGTTAAGGAGATTGCCGATACCCGCGAATTCCCATTCTTCATTCAGTGGTTATCTGCTGACCATCCTTCACAGGATGGAGTACCTCTTGCTGAGATTGAAAAGATTGTTATCGCAGATAAAGACCAACTTGCAGATTCATGGTTTAAGGAAGACATCCTCGGCTCACTTGGCGAAGTAGATATCCAGTGGGTTGACCCGTCAACAAATGACGACCAGTCAGGAATAGTGGCAGTTCATCTAGAAACACCTAACGGACTAATCGTGCTCGACTAGCCAAAAAATCTGAATTTTGAAATTGGGGTTGGTTGAAATGAGAATCGGGACCATTGCAGGAAGTATTCGCAAACTAACCAAATTCGTAATATTGAACACGGTTGCCTATTCTTCGCTCTTCCGCCAGTTAACTGGGATCGGATATTTTGGCCTTAATAAAATTGACCGCCAGATTGAAAGGTACCTAGTAAAGGATTCAGGCTACTACGTAGAACTAGGAGCAAATGATGGAATCAAACAAAGTAACACCTTAACACTGGAGAAGTATCGCCGCTGGAACGGATTACTTATTGAACCTCACCCTGGCAATTTCCAGAAACTGATTCGAAACAGATCTTCACGAAATCAATTTGAGAATTGTGCCTGTGTGAATGCTGAGTTCTCAAGCGAAAAAATTGAAATGGTTTACTCAGATTTAATGACCATACAAACAGAAGGCCTACAGGATATAGTCGACCCAATCGCCCATGCAATTCAGGGTGGCGAATTCCTCAAAAACGAATCTGTTGCGAAGTTTCAGGCAACTGCACGAACACTAACTCAGTTGCTTGAAAAAAATAATGCTCCAGAAAAAATGCAATTGCTATCACTGGACGTCGAAGGTGCAGAAATGGGAGTGTTGCAGGGGCTAGATTTTGACAGGTATTCATTTGAAGTTATCTGCGTTGAAACTCGAGAATTAGAAAAAATTCAGACATTTCTTGAATCCCAATCTTACAACTTAGTTGAAAGAATTAGTCACCATGACTATGTTTTTGTGAAAAATAAATCAGTTCTTTAAAGTGAACATGACGAACCAGAGGCTTCTTAATGGGCACGAAATCACAATCAGCATATAGTAGATAGATCTATGTACTGCATTAAAATTTCTAAGCACCAAAGGGAAGGAATCTGACCATGAACATTCAAGGCTTAGTGCTTAGGCAAATCTTTAGGTTTCTAAGCATCAAGGGCATTTCAAATATTATTTCAAAGATTTCCATTGTAAAAGCAGGGTATCAATCCCAAGAAATTGTTAACTCTGTAGTACTCAAAAATATTCACTTTCGAGAGCAAATAGGCACTTTAGAATTTTCATCTGAAAATCTCAAAATTATTACCGCACTCGAAATCTGCATGAAAGGCAAGAAAGATAAAACTCACTTCCGGGTCCTTGATTTTGGCGGTGGCGGCGGCCATGCATACTGGGTAGCAAAGAGATATTTCCCCCAAATTAAATTCGATTGGAATGTCATTGAAACACAAGAATTGAGCGAACTGGCACAAAGGAAACTTGGAAACCATGAACTTAAATTTCATTGTGAACTAAGAAAGTTTTTAAGCAAAGATAATTTCTTTGATCTAGTTTTTTCAAACAGTGGGATTCAATACACTGACAATCCCATGGCAACACTCAATCTACTCCTCGAGCTAGATTCCAATAATGTTTTTATTACACGGACACCACTATCTTTAGATGAAGAGCCTTTCGAATACTTTCAATACAGTCTTGGAAGTGAGAACGGACCGATTACTGGACTAAAAATTAAGAATTTCCTTGCGACTTATAAGTGCACCGCAATTCCAAAGAATCTCGCTATTCAAAGTTTTTCAAGGAAGTCAGTGCAAATTGAGGTCAAAAATGAAGGAGTCTGGGATTTTAAGAAAGGGAAGGTAGGAAGCTTTACCGTTATTGGAAGAAGAGATCCTGAAAATGATTGATTCTGAGTCTCACCTAGAGAATTTAAACTGACCTTTGGGAATTAAGGATTGACAAGAGACTTGATTGTGCCCTTTGTATAAGTTGCACTTCTTCTAATTCTGAGGAATTAATTGAATATTTATTCGTTACGAATGTCCCTTCGAGATCCCCGTCTAGAATAGACTCAATATTCGAGTTAGCCTTCTGCTCCCATCCAAGTTTCAGGAGCTTTCTTGATGGAATCCAAAACCAATTAAGTGGAATCCCAAAAGCGAATTTAGAATAAATCCTTCGAGGAATCCCAAAGACGATTTTATTGAACCAGTGACTAGAGAATTTAGTTTTCTCGCCGATAATATTTATCTTGAAACTATACCATCGGAAAGCTTGTATTGCTTTTTCATTTTCGTTTACCGATTCTAATAGATTTATAATTTTGTTGAAGTATCCATTCTTGGTATCACTCCAGTATGCAAGCTCTGGCGGAAAAGCCGTGAGATTTCTAGATTCATGACATAGGACAGGAACTCCTAGTGCGGCAAATTCTGGAACGGCAGATGAATTTCCTGCCAGAAGTAGATTTGTTGCGCCAAGTAGGTCATACAATGAAAGGTTGTCCCCAGGAAGATTCAGATAGACGTTCTTATGCTTAACCTCTTGAAGCAAGCTTTTCAAATGCTGGCCGTGGCTTGAGTTCAAGCCCTCTCTCTTGTTGGCGAACTCACGTGGATGAACCCGAATGATAAGGAAAACATCTGGAAAATCTCGTAGAAATTCAATAGTTGACATGATCCAATCAGCCTGACTCGGAAAAATAGTCGGAGCATCTATGTCTACCGGATCGATTCCTATCATTTTAATCGCGAATATCTCATCAACACTTGAGGTTGCAATTAAAACAACCTTAGAATCGGGAGCTGCACCAACTTTTGCTTTGAGTGTCCTCGAACTAATGCCGACGGGTTTAGTTGAGTAAACCCAAGGGCTAGCCGCTCCAAATAGCCCCTTGAAGTGGTCTGTTACGCTTTTAACTTCCATTTGGCCAATCGGCCTATCCGATACAGATTTCCATTTTTGCGACTTATTGATTGTCAAGGCTGTTAAATCGTCCTTGAAGATTGAGACTTTCTCAAAAAAATCAATTATCGATCCACTCGCATGAAGGGTATAGGTAGATACGCCGAACTTCTCTGCCACCTCGCAAAAAACTTTATTTAATGAGTACAGTCGATTATAAACAAGAATCGAATCAAAGGAATTTTTTGCGAAAAATTCCTTTGCATAAAAGTAAATTTCGATTGAATACCGCAATGAACTTAAGTACTCATCGAATAGCTCTAGAGGTATTAGGTTTGAATTCAATTTATTGTGTAAAACAAACTCATAACCTGCATATCTACCAATTGGGACAGAATCAATTTCAAACCCCCACCAATTTTCTGGGGTTATTTCTGCAAGATAACGAGAAGTCAATTCATCAAACCGATTTAGATTGTCAAGGCTAATGGATTCTAAACCTGAAAATTTATCGATGTACCCTGCACTTCGTATACATCTTTGGCATATTTTTTCTTTCTCATTTCTCTCAGAATTGAACCCTAGGCCAAAGGCGGACATTGCGGTACAGAAATCAGAAAAATGTCTTTCGCACCTTAATACGGAGACACTGTGATCTCGCTGAATTAGCTCTTGGGCGTACTCGAGTAAAGGTTTTTCGTGTGGCCAAATTGCAGCGTTAGGTGAAAAAATTAGAATTCGCATTAGAAACCAATCCCCCTTTCGGACAACTTTCACCAAGAAGCGCGGCCTGATTTATCCTAGTGCGGTCGAATTGTAGTAGTCTCCTCGCACACTATGAACCCTAATTTAATTGGAATTGATCGACCAATTCATGGCGGCCGCCTAAATTGCTAAGGCATGAAATACGAATCTTGGGATTTGGTGAGGAGGAATGATCAACTTATGAATTATTCATCAGTAAAGACGAAAATCCCAGCGCTTGTCTTTGTTCATTTAGGAAAGAACCCTGCCCCGACCCTTGTAGAAATGGCAAAGATTTCTAGGTTATATTTTCCTGAAGCTGATTGTTATCTTGTCACCGACAGAGCATCAGACTGGTTTGAATTTCCCGGTAAGGTACTTGAGTACTCCAAGATCAACAGGAGTACAAAATTTAAAGATTTTTCTCGGAGACACCCAGAACTTGAAGGTATCTCTGGGGGATACTGGCTTTATACGACTGAAAGAATATTTTGTTTGTCTGATCTTGTGAAATACCTGGAGCCGACCCAACCAGTAATTCATCTCGAATCCGATGTGTACAGCACTATTGATTTGGAGCTATTTGAGTCCTATTTATCGCACCTTGATATCGGAACATGGGTCCCACGTTACTCAGCTACTCGAGGAATTGGCAGCACCATTTATTCAACAAGCGTTAGTCGATTAGCCCAAGACCTGAAAGCACTTGAAGATCTCATCTCCTCTAACCGAAGAATTGATAACGATATGGATCTCCTGGGGGCAGCACTTAACCTAGGACTTCTCAAGGAACTACCGACACTGATGAGAGATTTCGAAAACCTTAGACCTGAATCAATAGTCCTTTTCGATGCTTTAGCCGTCGGCCAATACATTTTTGGCCAGGACCCATTGCACACGGGTGGGATACGTACATCTGGGTACAGAAACCCCGATTCTGAATTCGATTTTGACAATTGTAAATTCCTTGTCGACTTTAGTAAGCATCCTTTAGGCCGTGTCGCGGCGAAATGTGGAGGAAGAAAATTCGAAATCGCAACGCTTCATCTGCATTCCAAGGTAACGCCCAGTCCGATTAAGCAAGATACGACTTATTGGGAGAAGGCAATTAATGCCGCTAATCAGGGAGTCAAGACTTATTCTGAAATCCATTATGTCGATGTTATCCATATGCAACCAATTAGCCTCTTGAACAGAATTCGTCGCGCAAGAAAAGTCGGATACAAAATGCATGCCCAAAGAGTAATTCGTTACCGCGTTAGCAAGTTTTGGTGTTTGATTCTAAAGGTGTCGAGGAGAGGCACAGCAGAATGATTTATGTAATTCTCTATCTAACGGGATTACTGGTAAGTATCAATTCATTCCATAGAACTCGGAGTAGGGAAAAATCTCTAAGTCATACTTAGAATAATTCTTCGTAAAGACATTACGTTAATCTTATATGGACCACGAGCAATCCCGTACCGACTAACTTTCTTCGCATTTCCTCGTGCTATGTAGTGCTCATGACCAAGGATTCCTATGAGGGTTTCGTATTCGATTGCACTTGATTCAGCCGCCCCTCGAATCTCAATTACTTTACATGGCTTATCTACAAAAATCACGTTTGCCAAAGCCGCTCCATACTCGGCCACAATGATTTCAGCACCACTGAATATCTGATGAATCTCCTCTAATGATTTGTCCGCCAAGAAGTAAGTCTCGAATTCAAAAATATGTTCTAGCATCCATTGAATGAGACGCGCATTGATTAAAGGCCTGAAGAGACCTCGCTCTCGTCTAATGAAAATTCTTTTTTGGGGAAACGGTTCCGTTACCTTCAAGCTCCTGAATCCATTTCGGGCCCGCTTCAGAATTGATGTTGAAAAAAGCATTGCTGCAGCGCTCCGGTCTCCAGACATGGTTGCTACTAACGGGTTGTTGAAATCTAGGATGTACAGATTTTGGACTGAAAGCATTTCAAAGGAGTCTAATTGAATGACTCTTCGCCTAGATAGCATCTCAATTAGCGAGAGAATTTGAGGCCCAAGAGTCTTTGCAACTACTAGCGGCGCAGATTCAGAAATCCCGAAGTCGTCGGGCAAGAAAATTCTTGGAAGATCTTCAATAACAAAGTGCATGATGTTCTTAGTGCCACCGACAAAAATTGCTTCTTCGAGAGTTTGTCCAACATATTTTCCCTTTGGACTAAAATATGCGCCCGTGCGATTTTGAAATATATTTCCAGGCCACTGGTTATATGAACTTCCAAATGTAGGAATTTTCATTCTATCGCCCAGATAGAACTCATTCCCAGAGAACACTACCTTTCCATGGAGAATGGTGGCATTCTGGAGGTGAATTAACTTCCAAAGATCTGTGTATCCATTTGTATGGGGCAAGTGCTCAATGATTCTGGCTTTGCCAGTTAATGACCTGGAATCGTCTAGATGGTTTTCGGGAAGGCTAACTGAAAGAAATTCAGTAAAGTAATGATCCTGCAATAATTGATCAAGTATGTTCTGTTTTTCCTCAACACTAAGCTGTTTTGAAGCGATTAGATTTGAAATATTCTTATGCGTGATTGAGATTTTCGCCCTCGTAAGAATCAGATCGTAAGTTGCCCAATTTCTCGAAAGCTCGTACTCAAGTGTGTTATCAATAGACGTTGTTGGAAAACCGTATTTCGCAACTTCGCGGGATGTGTATAAATTAAGATTGTTTACTTCTAGCATTTCTTCAAGTTTCCTTTTGGACAAAGGATTCTGTTCACTGCACGAAAATTGAAGTTCGAAACCAACCCTTCCAATCGGAAGTAGTAGTGAAGGATGTCTAGATATTCTCAAAATATTTGTGCGAACCGCCTGCCGCAGAGAGACTTTTTCTTGAATATTTTGAGAATCCTGTTGAGGAGAGAGAAAATAGAAGGGAGAGAAAATTCTCACTTTGACCCGGAATTGATTTCCTTTTGATTGAGAAACCAACTTTCGAACACTTGCCCTTTTTGCAATCCCTTGAATAATTAAGTTGGAATTGTCGGAAATCGTAGACATATCTTTACTCTTGGACGATATCTTGCAGCGCGCGGCCATATAAACTTCCAGAGTATTTTCGGGCTAAAGATTCCAGCTCAACTTTTGTGATGAGGCCTTTTCTGAAGGCAACCTCATCGGGCGAACCAATTAACATCCCTTGTCTAGATTGCACAACCCTTACTAATTCTGATGCCATAAAAAGGTCTTCGATAGTTCCAGTGTCTAGCCAAGCGGTTCCACGATCCAAAATGGAGTAGTGGAGGTTTCCCTCATTCAAATAAGTATCGAGCAAATCGACAATTTCCAACTCACCTCTAGCAGATTTGCTCAGAGACTTGGTCCGTTCGATAACTGATTCATCGAAGTGATAGATGCCAGGAATAGCTAATCCCTTACCGCCCGTTTTTGGTTTTTCCTGCAGTTCAGCAATTTCGTGATTTGTATTGAGACGTATGGTTCCAAAAGAAGAGACATCTTTTACCAAGTAGCCATAAATCGATGCCCCATGTTGGGATCCATTGGACTGTAATTTCTTACCCATTTGACTGCCGTAAATCACGTTATCGCCAAGCATTAAGGTTGATGATTTACCCCTCAAGATGTTTTCGCACAATAGAAAAGCTTCTGGGAGGCCGTTCGGATGGTCTTGCTGCACATATTGGATGGAAATTCCCCACTGGCTACCGTCACCAAGGAGAGTTTCATATGCCATTCGATCCCTCGGAGTGGTAATCACGACAACCTCTTCAATCTCGGCTGCCATCAACAAAGATAAAGGGTAATAAATCATTGGCTTGTCATAAATTGGCAAGAGTTGTTTAGAAATAACCTTCGTTATTGGACCCAATCGAGTACCAAACCCGCCAGCCAAGAGAATGCCTATCATGGTGAGATAATATTGCCTATGGGGACATTTAATCTATCGGACTTCGAAGATGGTCCAAAGATTCTTCCGCTAAAGTCATTCGCAGACTCTCGAGGATCCTTCAGCATGATTTATCAGATATCTGAGTTGCGGAAACAGTACACAGACCTGCCTGAACTAAGACAACTGAACGTGATTAGGGCAAGAAATCGATCACTACGGGGATTTCATGGTGCTGTAGAGGCAGCGAAGCATTGGAAAGTAGTAACTTGTTTGGCTGGCGAAGTAATTGAGGGATTCTTGGACATTCGTTCCGAATCAAAGAGTTTTGGGATGGTTGCCACCGTCAAATTTCGAGGAATCGAACCGCAAATTATTTTAATTCCTCCTGGTTTCGCGCACGCATTCCAAAGTCTTTCAGATGAAACAATTTCTCTCTACGCAACGAATATTGAGTATAAAGACCAAGCTGAAATTGATATCCAAGTCCTGGATGGTGACTGGGCAAACCTATGGGAAGCGTCTCCAATCCTAAGTCAGAGAGACAAACAAGCCCCAACTCTGGAGGCACTGATTGAAGAGGGTCGTCTTGCTAAATAAACCCTTAGTTGTTTTAATGGCAAAAGGCGGTTTAGGCAATCAACTCCACTGCACGATGGCTGCATTTACCCTAGCCCAGAATATTGGTGGACCTCTTTACATAATGTCGCCAAGACTGAAAAAGAGTGCCCTGAGGATTCGAGAAGTTGGCCTCGAAGCATTCAACTTTGGCGAGCGAACCGAGAACCACTTTAAACTTTATAAGCCAACAGGATTATCCTTAATCGTATGGCTTAAGTGGAAAATTTTATTTAAATTCTTTGCCAAAAGACAGGGAAGCTTCGAGATTAAAACGACAGAAGAACTTGAAGATTTTCTTAAGAAACCAGTTCTAAGCGTTTCAACAATCTTCTTGAGTGGACACTTCGAAAATGCGTCATTCCCCCTAGTGGCTGCTGGACTCGGCATGCCGACAAAACCTGAGTTAGCTAATCCTGGAAACGACTACTTAAAACTTCAAGAGATTTTACTTTCAAAACACAGATCGCATATTTTTGGAATTCATGTTCGGCTAGGTGACTTCCGGACTTGGAGTGAAGGAAAATACTTGCTAAACCGAGAGTACTTCGAATCAAAAGTGGGCATGTTCAAATCGGAATTCCCTGACTCGGAGTTTTGGATTTTCTCTGATGAGCCAGAAAAGGCTTTAGAGATGATGCCTAACGGCTTAAACACAAAGGCAATTAGTAGGGACTACTCATTAACCAATGCCGAAGAATTGAAATTGATTTCGCTCACCGATGGCGTAATTGCTTCTCATGGAACCTTTAGTTGGTGGGGCTGCTATTGGAACAAGAACCAAAAGAGAATTAGCTACCCCGAACCAGGAGTCTGTCTTCCAGGGTGGACTGACATCAATAATCACCAGCATTGAGAGTGATTCTCTCTGAAAGTGGCGCCCTTCTCTTTGATTTCGGGTATCTAACCCAGTCGAAAACTCGAGCCAGCACAAAAGATAAACGATTTCTTGCACTGATCTTATAAACCAATTGGTTGAGTAGCAGATCTGTCTCTCTAGGGTCAATCTGATTTTCATGATGCCGGAAGTTGATTGCATCAGGTAACTTCTGAATAGGCATGTACATATGTTGCCCGCCACCCCTGGTGTGAGATGCCTCGTCATCAGTGCCTAAGTTCCCGACCAAGTTAACAGGCGGGATGACTGTAAGTTTCTTTCTTGCATGCTGAACAGCTGCTAAGGGCGCAGCCCAAGTATCAATTTTCCCGGCGTGAGATCGCTCAAATCCAGTTCTCCAAAAATTCTCGACAGCCTTGTCTGGATCAATTCGGCCATATTTCCATGGAGAAGAAAAAGACGATCTCATTTCTGACCATCGATCTTTCCATGTAGCCCACCCCCAAATAAGTGGGTAGGTTGACCAACCAACCATATTGTTTTGTACGAGTTCATGTTGAAAATTGCTTCCAGAAACTACCCAAATGTTTTTATCATTCTCATACTCACTCAAGGCTGAGGTTGCAAACGTGATGAATTGTTCGTCAAAGTACAAATCATCCTCAAGAATTAATCCATTCTCCACTTTTGAAAAAAACCAATCGATTGCCGTAATCACTGATGCAGCAACACCAAGATTGGTGGCTCGCTTCCAAGTGTTTAGCGATATTCCATTGGATTCTGACAGTGCACATGCAGCAAGAATCATTTCCTCTTGAAGGATTGCCTGAGTTTGATTCCTCGGCCCATCAATTGCTAGATAGATCTCATTTATCCCAGCTCGGCCAAGAGTTTCAATCGTTCTAAGAACACCATCTTTTCTGGCAAAGCCTATGATTAAGCAAGGAACTGAAGAATGACTGACCATAGGCAGATAATAACTTCTCACATGGCCAAGCCAACCGCAGACTCTTAAGTTTAAATAGAGATAAGATATTGCCGTAATTAATCTAGAAAGCGAGTTCCTTGTGAGTATTGCGTCAAAGGATCCCTTTGTGCCCGCTGGTAATCTCGCAGGGATAAATGATGCCTATCTAGAGTTAGTAAATCGAGCAATCAGCGCTGGAACACTCGTAGGCGGTCATATTGTGTCGGATTTTGAAAATGACCTAGCAAAGTATCTTGATAGTGAATACGTATTCAGCCTTGCCTCCGGGACGGATGCTTTGATCCTGTCGCTAATCGCTCTTCAATTACCTTCGAAATCCAGAGTGCTAGTTGCGGACAACGCCGGCGGATATGCAAGTTTGGCTGTTCTTAGCACAGGACATGTACCTGTTTTCTGTGATGTTTCAGCAGAAACATTTTTGATTGACCTAGAATCTCTCGGGGATCGAGTAAACGGTGCGAATGCTTTGATCATGACTCATCTATACGGCCAGATGGGAAACATGGCAGAAGTTATGAGTTGGGCAAGCATGAGAAATATTCGAGTGATTGAAGATTGTGCTCAATCTTTTGGAGCAACACAATTAGAAAAGAGAAGCGGGACTTTTGGAGATATCGGTGCATTCTCTTTCTACCCAACAAAGAATCTAGGTGGAATTGGGGACGGTGGAGCCATTTGCACCAGTAATCAAGATTATGCTGAGCGAATAAAGAGCCTTCGGCAATATGGTTGGTCAGATCGATACAATATCGTCCACGCTAATGCGAGAAATTCAAGACTAGATTCCATTAACGCAACGGTATTAAGGGCGAAGCTCGGTTCAATCGATGCCGATAATCGAACCAGAAGAGAAATTTTACAAAAATATGTTGACGCGTTTGGAGATACACCCTTCTTCAGTTACAAGGTTGTCGCAGCGGATAATGTTGCCCATCTAGCTGTTGGCAAAACTTCGAACACCCAAGAAATGATCAAATTCTTTCAGGAGAACGGGATTGAGCTGAGTAGGCACTACCCCATCCCCGATTCAAAACAAACCGGGCTGAATTACCTTGGCGTGGAATTTAGTAACCCAGTTTCTCAACAGGTATGCGAACAAGTAATCAGTATTCCGATCTACCCGTGGCTAACGGAGGAGCAAGTTAATCACGTCTGTAAAGTGATTAAATTATGGTGTAAGCAGAATGCATAACCAACAAGATAGCCCAATCGAGGTCTTTACTCTTCCAGTAAATTCAGATTCTCGCGGGGATCTAACTGCAATTGATTTCTCTGAATTAGAGATGAATCCAAGAAGAGTATTCTGGGTAAGAAACATTCCTATAGGAACCACGAGAGGTCAGCACTTCCACAAGCTATGCAACCAGCTTTTAGTTTGCATGAATGGCAGCGTAAAGATCAATATTTCCCTGCCCAACGGAATTCGTTTTAGCGATACCCTCATACAAAATTCTGCCGTCTTTCTACCGGCTAATCATTTCGTTGAATATACATTTCTCGACTCTGATTCAGAACTTCTAGTCTTGGCAGATCAATTTTTCGATCCCAGGGATGTTTTCACTATTGAGGACTGGGAAGCGGGGATTAAATGAAGAAATACCTTGTAACAGGCGGCGCTGGATTTATCGGCTCGAATTTCATCAACATTTTATTCAAAAAACTAAATGAGACTGAGACGCCTTTTGAAATTCACTGCATAGATAAATTGACCTACGCAGGTGACGTAAAATTCATCGAGGAGACGGTGAGGAATTCTGGGAGATTTTTCCTTCATCAGGTCGACATCATTTCAAGTGAAGTGTCAGATATTTTTCGTATGCACAGCTTTACCGCCGGAATCCATTTCGCTGCCGAAAGTCACGTCGATAGAAGTATTGAAGGACCAGCAGTTTTCATTGAAACCAATGTCTTAGGAACTGCAAACCTACTTGAGTCGTGGCGCGAAACTCAGGATGCTAGATTTATAGCAGTCGGGACAGACGAGGTTTATGGTTCGCTGGGTGTCGGCTTCGCGAAGGAAGATACGCATTTGAATCCTTCATCGCCTTATTCCGCATCAAAAACTAGCGCAGATCTCATTGCACTCTCCTATAAAAAAACCTATCAAATGGATGTAGTCATCACGAGATGCACGAACAATTACGGACCTAATCAGAACTCTGAAAAATTCATCCCCAAAATGATACAAAACCTGAAAAACAATCAGGAACTTCCAGTTTACGGTAATGGAAAGAACTCTCGAGAATGGATACATGTTTCCGACCATGTAGAGGCAATCTTAATGCTCTTAGAAGCAAACTATTTGGCTCACTCCATTTATAACATCGGATCAGGTTTAGAGTTATCAAATCTACAATTGATTGAGGCGTTGAGAAGAATTGCTGTCGATTCTAAGTCAGAGATAAAGTTTGTCCAAGATCGCCCAGCCCACGACTTTAGATACGCTCTAGATAGCACAAGAATCAGAGAAGAAATTGGCTGGAAACCTCGAATAGCTTTTGAAGAAGGTCTTGCAAATCTTTATCGACTATAGATTAAGAAAAATCTCCGTTTAACAAACTTGTAGACTCGAATTCTTAGAGGGATAAATCTAGATTTCCAAGAATTCATTCCAAGCTGATAAGCAGAAGCTTTCAAGTCTTTCTCGTAGTACTCATACAGAGAAATCGGCAAAGGACTAACCTTTGAATATTCCGAACCCATCTTCCGCGCGAGAATGAACCCAAACTGATGTGAAGAGAAGTGATAAAAAACTAAGGGTGAATCATCAACTAGGAATGGCTCATCATTACTAATTTGAAATTTCTCATAGTTCCAAGGTGCGACCCCAACACCCGGGTTTTGAATTACCTGAATTCGAGATCCAAAATCCTGTGGCCAATAGTCCAAATATTTTTGATCGCCATAAGCGAATCGGCCATTCTTAGTCACGGGGATTTCTGGACAAAGCTCAAGGCAGTTTTCTGCCCAATTGCGTGCCACTTCTTTTCCAAATTCAGAGTTGGGGATTGAAACCCAACTCACATTAAATTCACCTGAGTCCAGGAAAATACCCCTTAACCGATCTGAAAAATTATGTGAAACTATCGAAACATTCCCGGGAGATACTTCTCCCCAAATTACTCTGGGGTCGGAAAAAAAATAAATATCCGCATCGAGATAAACAATATCAGAAGACTTTGTTTCAGACGCGAGAATTTTGGAAAGAATCACTGACGGTAGCGTCCACATAAATTCGAGTAGTGATCTTTCCAGCTTTAACTGAAGAACGAGATTCTCCCCCAGGAAATCTGCTACATCACAAACTTCAATATTTAATTCTGAGAAACACAATGACTCAACTTCTGTGATGGGTTCTGTTCCAAAAAAAATAATTCGACTTTCTCGATCAAACTGGCGCAAAGATCGGCACATGGATAAGGTTCTAGGAAGAAAGTTCCGATCACTCAGCGTGAAATACAGTGGATTGCGGCACTCAACCATTGAAGCGTCCATAATGATTACATTCTATATTAAGGGAAGCGCGCCAATTAGGTCTAAGGCCCGAATAAATGCTGAATCCTGACTAATATGGGTTTGTGATAAATCATGTAAAAAGTACGGGTTATTATTCCCTTGATCTACTTCGAAGAGTCGTAAATAGAGTAAACCGTTTTGTAAACAACCTTTCCCCCATCAGCGCTGACCCTATGAAAAGCGATAGCGAAGCTAGTTTTTACTCAAATACAGTTGATGCGATTAATTTAGATCCAAAACTATTCCAGAAATTTCGACGTATTTACAACTACCGAGAAATTCTGGAACACATGACGTACAACCAAGGAATGATCTATTTAAGAAAAATTCGCGCTGATAATCCGGGTTTTAAGCTGGAAACCTATTTCCCGCATCTAAATGATTCTATTGGCTCACCGAGAATCTTTAAATTTGAGGGCTTTAAATGTAGCCCGACCACAATCAGATACTTATCAGTTGCTCTGGATATAAAATCAACATTTCCTGAAGGCGATATCAAAGACATAGTTGAAATCGGGGCTGGGTATGGTGGGCAGTCCTCAATCCTGCAAGATCTGTTAAGAATTGAGAAGTACGTAATCTATGACTTACCGAACGTTCAAGAATTGATTGGTAATTACCTCGATTCTCTAGGGAAAATGGGGTGTATCGAATTTAGGGAAATAGAAGATGGTTTAGAAACGGCATTCGATTTAGCTATCAGCAATTATGCATTTTCTGAACTACCTAAGTTGATTCAAGAGATTTACCTTAAAACCGTTCTTTCTAAATCGAAATCTGGTTACATGATTATGAATAGTGGACTGAGTGACTATACGGGCAGAAGTGAAGGTAAGTTATCTCTAGCTAACATTAGGAAATATCTTCCAAATTCAGTTGTTGTACAGGAAAAACCTTTGACAAGTAGAGATAATTACATCCTTCTATGGGGCAAAAATTTGAATCTCACAAATCACGAAGTGATAAATGTTTAAGAGCGAACAGATGAAACCGCTTCTTTCGATCGTCGTTCCCGTTTGTAAAATGGCAGGAAAAATGCAAAATCTGAAAACGTGGATTTCGCTCGCGGGGAATTACGACGTAGAAATTTGGATTATCCATGACCGTCAAGATGATTTCACTGGTGATGAGTTAGTCAATCTAATCCACCAATTAGATAACCCCAACGTCTTTTATCACGAAGAATACTTTGGAGCTCCTGGTTTGGCTCGAAATAAAGGCTTAGAGCAAGCTCGAGGAGAATGGGTTTGCTTTTGGGATAGCGATGATTTGCCCAATATCCGAAACGCAGTTGAAGCTATTCAAGATTCAGCGAAAGATTCCAATGTATTAATAGGACAATTCCAAAGAAAGAATGAAATAAATAGGGTAATTGTTTCAAATTCCTACACCTCAAGCATTCATCAACTTGGGGTCGACCCAGGCATTTGGCGGTTTATTTTTAAGCGGGAACTATTGCATGAAATTAGATTTGGAAGGTTGCGGTTAGGCGAAGATCAACTCTTCTTAGCAAGCCTGCCATTTAGGAGGTTGAGAATAGAGTTCTTGCAGGTCAATTTGTATACCTATTTCGTGGGCAACCACGGGCACCAATCGAGCAACATGAGATATGTAGATGATTTACTTCTAGGAATAGGGTTTTTAAGGAATCGAATATTCAAAAAAGGGTATTCCAAAGAGGAACTCACCGAAATAGTCTTAGTAAATATGATTCTGACTGCCTTGTTCCGAGGTACGTTTAAAGTCAGGAGAGTGGCCCTATTCACCACGTTCAGTATCTATGTGAAAACAAATAATCAACTAAGAATAAGAATCACAAAATTAGTTTATGGCCGACTTGTTTCAAAGATTAATCACCGTGCTGAATAAATCCAAGAGGTTTGGTGTAGTACCTAATGGCGGATTAGGAAATCAACTCTTTCAAATTGCAGCAGGTCTTTACATTTCAAAAAACAAGAAAATTCAAATATTTGGAGAACTTGGGGAACCTCGACTTTTGCCAGATTCCTTGCCGGTGAGCAGTAAGTTGATTTTTCCTGCTGAAACCGTGGTGTATGAAAGAAAAAAATTTTTTCCTATTGCAAAATATATTAGTCGCATTCTATTGAGCCTCAGCGCAAGTTATGGCACAAATAAGATTTCAAGACTCATTATTAGCGCGATTTGTTTAACGTTGAGAATCTTTAGTTACCTAACTAATTACAGGATCCTCCTCGGTAGGGGTGTCGGTTATACAGATAATCTGGACTCGGCAAATCTAGGACTAGCAATTGGTTATTTTCAATCATATAAATATGCGGCAGATCCAGATGTCTTTAAAATTTTAAGAAAAATCAAACCTAAGTCTCCCGGTGAGCAGTTACGCACATACATTGCCCTAGCTGATCTAGAGAATCCAATCATTGTCCACGTACGCCTCGGAGATTATCTAAATGAAGAGAACTTTGGGATGCTTCCGAAAAGTTACTTCATTGAAAACCTTCAAACCTTAATCAATATTTTGCCAGACTCACGAGTTTGGGTTTTTAGTGATGATCTTGCTTCCGCAGCGGACTATTTCCGGGATATAGACAACTCAAAAGTTCGATTGGTTCCGGAAATCGATTCATGCCCCGTTAGTACCTTAGAGCTGATGCGGCATGGAGCAGCGCATCTCATATCCAATTCCAGTTTCGGTTGGTGGGGCGCATTTTTAAGTTATAGAGAAAATGGAATGGTTATATGTCCAATCCCATGGTTTAAGAGTCTCCCGAACCCTCAGGACCTGGTCCCACCAAACTGGATTAGTGTTAACCCTTGGTGAGCCCGTACCAATCAACTCGAATATGAGAGGATTGTAGATATGAACATGGCTGTGAAGAGTTTTTTGAATAATCGGCTCTCAAATAGTCAGATCTATCGCGCTTCATTAGTCCTTAATCTCCGTGATCGAAAAAAAGTAGCACTGATCATTCTCGTCCAAATCTTTCTTGGCATATTTGATTTAGTCGGAGTAGCTGTTTTTGGCGTTATGGGGTCACTTGCTGTTTCAGGCGTTCAATCTCAATCCCCTAACAGCCGGATAGAAACCTTTCTTCGGACATTAGGAATTTCTGAGTTAAGTTTTCAAAATCAGGCCGCAATTCTTGCAGTAATTGCTACAAGTTTTCTCATGATGAAAACTTTGTTAACCGTACTGATTACAAAAAGAACTATGTTATTTCTGAGTCGCCGTGGCGCGGCGATATCTTCAGATCTCGTAGCTCGCCTACTTTCGAGGTCACTTTTGTTTATTCAGAAGAGAACTACGCAGCAAACCCTCTTTGCAGTCACGCAGGGAGTCGCAACGATAACAATGGGAGTGCTCGCCACTGTTGTCACCATGGTTTCGGATTTTTCACTTCTGATTATTCTTTCCGTAGGGCTGTTTCTGGTTGACCCCGTAATTGCCGCCAGCACTCTTTTGGTTTTTGGAACAATAATTTTTGTTATGTATCGGATGATGCATACCAAGGCGAAGGTACTTGGAAATGCGGACTCAGAATTGCAAATCAAGAGTAATGAGAAAGTTTTGGAAGTCCTCAACTCGTATAGAGAGTCTGTCGTCCGAAATAGAAGAAATTACTATGCGCAGGAGATTGGGCTTTTGAGGTATGACTTAGCCAAAACACAAGCTGAATTGAGTTTCATGCCTTACATTGGAAAATATGTTCTTGAAACATCTGTAGTACTAGGTGCACTCATAATCGCAGCAATCCAATTTGCAATTCACGACGCGGTGACAGCGGTTGCAACACTTTCAATTTTCTTGGTGGCGGGAACAAGAATTTCTCCTGCCGCTTTACGTCTTCAGCAAGCACTCATTCAAATCAAAGCAGGATTAGGCGGGGCAGAACCAACCTTGTCGCTTATCCACGATTTACGTGAAAGCAAACCTAGTAATTCTTCAGAGATCAATTATCAGTTTGACCATTTAGGTTTTTACCCTGAAGTAAGAGTTGAAGATGTAGATTTTTCTTACCCTGAGTCAGACAATAAGGCCCTCGATCACATTAGCCTGGAAATCGAGAGTGGATCTATCGTTGCGTTGGTAGGCCCATCTGGTGGCGGTAAAACGACCCTAGTCGATGTCCTTCTTGGAATTTTAAAGCCTGACACCGGAAGTATCTTTGTTTCAAAACTTTCTCCAATAGACGCAATCAATCAGTCTCCGGGCGCTATTTCGTACGTCCCCCAAGACGTCTCAATAATTGATGGATCAATTAGAGAGAATGTTGCAATGGGTTTTCCCTTGGAAGTTGCAACGGATGACAGAGTGAGTCAAGCAATTCAAATTGCTGGACTCACAGATTTCGTGAACTCACTCCCTCGTGGACTAGACACCCATGTTGGGGAAAATGGTGCGAAGATAAGTGGAGGTCAACGTCAACGACTAGGAATCGCGAGAGCGATGTTTACAGAGCCTAAGTTGCTAGTGCTAGATGAAGCTACGAGTGCACTTGACGGCGAGACAGAATCTAGAATTGCCGAATCAATCCTTGGCTTGAAGGGGAAAGTCACAGTAATCATGATTGCTCATCGTCTGAGCACTGTCCGTGATGCCGACCAAGTGATTTACATTGAAAATGGACAGCTAATCGCACGAGGAACGTTTAACCAACTTAGAACTCAGATTCCTGATTTTGACAAACAAGCCCGTCTCATGGGCCTTTAGTCGAAATGTCCGTTTTGTCCCCTTCCCGCGACAAACTAGGATGGGATTCGTAGTAGTGGATAGAGGCAGCGACGGCTGGCTCGGCAAGACCAAACCGGTTAATGAAGGATCCAAAAAGTGGCACTTAGCGTATGGACAGTTGCTGAACTGGGGGCTTTTTACACTGAGCACCGTTCAGAGCTACTGGCGCATGCCAATCGCGTATTGAAGGATTCGGCTAAGGCTGAAGAGATCACCCAAGACTCACTTATTAAGTTCATGCTTGCAGCCCCTGAGCTTGAATCTTCAGAACACGCCCTCTCATATCTACACCGCACCATCGAAAACCTCTGCATCGACTACTTCCGCATGGAAGGGCGCCGCCCAAACCTTGTGGTTATCGACGATGCCCAGGCTGAAGTGGAAGCCGCATGGCAGGTATCAGGAGATCACTCAGCAGTTCTTTCTCAGGCAGAGGATGCAGCAATCATCCGCCAGGCCTTAGCCCTTCTTTCCCCTGCTGAGCGCGCAGCGCTCGTTATGTGGGAGATGGAAGGCCGCTCAACAGAGGAAATCGCAGCAGAGCTTGGAATCAAGGAATCTGCAGTGCGCCACACTGTTTCTCGCGCTCGCACATCACTTCGTCGCGTTCTGTCAGAGCTTGTTATCGATCACGAGCGTGGTCTTACCGCCCTCGACATGCTTTCAACCACTTACAAGAAGGCAGCAGTCCTTGCCGCTAAGTCTTCGAAGGTCGCGCTCTCATTGCTATTGGTAGTCACTGCTTTTCTAGGCTTTAACTCACTTACAAGCCAAGAAGGCGTGCTTCCAGCTGTGGCGCCACGGGATTCAACAGCGAAGGTTGCTACTCCTGCTGAAACAACTGAATCAGCATCACCTGCCCCATCTATCTCAATGCCAGCAAAGAAGTCTTCAACTATGGTCTCTGGCGTCTTCATCAAGGGCGCAAAGGCCACCTGGCCTGGCCTTGATTCAGAGGGCCTCCCAACAGCTTTCACTGTCACAGGTGAGAGCGGTGCCCTGGGAAAGATGCGTGTAAATCGCAATATCCCTGAGGCAACCGAGCAAGGCACAATTTTGGCCAC
>Ga0247837_1001561_pt1 | contig 46951 bp, 49 predicted proteins | sample LaCtaG_2_FD_187115 | JGI IMG/M metagenome (GOLD analysis project Ga0247837, IMG submission 187115) | Freshwater microbial communities from meromictic Lake La Cruz, Castile-La Mancha, Spain - LaCruzMarch2015_14.5m | ecosystem: Environmental > Aquatic > Freshwater > Lake | place: Spain: Castile-La...
CAATCCACCAGCCTTCATGACCGCATCGGCCTGGAGACCAACTTCTGTACCAGCCTTAACGGCCGCACGCAGCATATCACCGGTCGAGAGCTGCACGAGGCCGTGCGCTGCTACCAGCTTGAGGGCTTGTGTTCCCTTGCCAGCTCCGGGCGGGCCCAAAAGGATAAGGTTCATCGGCGCCCCTTGTCGTTCGACGCGCCGCGCAGCTTGGCCTTTTTGATCAGGCCTTCATATTGATGTGCCAACAGGTGGCTCTGTATCTGGGCGACCGTATCCATGGTCACGCTGACAGCAATGAGCAGCGACGTGCCGCCAAAGTAGAATGGCACGGCGGCATACGAGATCAGGAATTCCGGCAGCACGCAGACGGCGGCCAGATAGATGGCGCCGACAACGGTGATGCGCGTTAAAACGTAGTCGAGATATTCGGCCGTCTTGTCGCCCGGACGTATGCCGGGAATGAAGCCGCCATGCTTGCGCAGGTTGTCGGCCGTATCCTTTGGATTGAAAACCACCGCCGTGTAGAAGAAGGCGAAGAACACGATCAGCAGCACGAATGCCAGCATGTGCAGTGGCTGACCTTGACCGAGCGAAGCGACAAGCGAGTTCAACCAAGCCGGACCCGAACCACCTGCGGCGAAGAATTGTGCGGCTGTAACTGGCAGGAGCAGCAGCGAGGACGCGAAAATCGGTGGGATGACGCCCGAAGAGTTCAGCTTCAGAGGTAAGTGAGAAGACTCACCCTGCGACATGCGGCTGCCCATCTGCCTCTTGGGATATTGGATCAAAATCCGCCGCTGTGCACGCTCGATATAGACAATAGCGGCGACGACGAACAGCATCAATGCGAGAAGCGCAATCAGAAGGAACGGTGAAATGGCCCCGGTGCGCGACATCTCGAAGAGGCCGACAAGTGCCGAAGGCAGTCCAGCGACGATGCCAGCAAAGATGATTAATGAGATACCGTTGCCAACGCCGCGCTGCGTGATTTGCTCGCCGAGCCACATCAGGAACATGGTACCGCCGACCAGCGTTACGACAGTCGAGACACGGAAGAACCAACCGGGATCCATTACGGCCGAGCTGCCGCCCGATTGAGTTCCTTCAAGGCCGATAGCGATCCCATATGCCTGGAATGTTGCCAGAACGACAGTGAGATAGCGCGTGTACTGGTTGATCTGCTTGCGGCCGGCTTCGCCCTCCTTCTTGAGGGCCTCAAGCGAAGGCACGACTGACGTCATCAACTGTAAAATGATCGATGCCGAAATGTACGGCATGATATTGAGGGCGAAGATCGCCATTCGTTCGACAGCGCCGCCAGCAAATGTATTGAACATGCCCAGCAAGCCACCGGCCTGAGACTTGAACGCGGTCGCAAAAACGGCTGCGTCAATGCCCGGCAGCGGAATGAAGGTGCCGAAACGATAAACCAGCAGCGCGCCCAGCGTGAACCAGATGCGCTTCTTGAGCTCATCAGCTTTGGCAAACGCGCCAAAGTTTACGTTAGAAGCAAGCTGCTCTGCAGCGGATACCATTTTCAGTGTCTCCGGGCATGCCTCAAACAAGGCGGCACGCTTCGATTAATCCTACAACGGCCGCACGGCATGTGCTTCAGCCTGAGCATCCCAGCACCTGCTTCGACCGGTGGACCAACCTCCAATTGGGGAGACTGATGTCTCGGCGCTAGGGGCGCGGGGCTCTGCTTTGCAACTATTCCGCAGGAGCTGCAGCAGGCTTCTTTGCCGTGCCGCCGAGCTTTGCAGCTTTCTTAGCAGCTGTCTTTTTGGCCTTGGCAACGTCGGCTTCGAGAATTTTCTTGACAATGAGCTTGATCGAGCCGCCAGCCTTTTCAATGGCCTCTGTGGCCGAAGCAGACGCATGGTTGGCCGTGATGGACAGCTTCGTCTTGAGTTCGCCGTGACCGAGAACGCGCAGACCGTCCTTGGGACGGCGCAGAATACCCGCTTCGACTAGGGCTGCAACGTCGACCGTCTGGCCGGCCTTCAGCTTACCCTCGTCGACGGCTTGCTGCAGCGCGCCGGTGTTGATTTCATTGAAGTGTTCTGGGCGCCACTTGTTAAAGCCGCGCTTTGGCAAACGGCGATGCAGCGGCATCTGACCGCCTTCGAAGCCGCCAATGGCAACGCCTGAGCGCGCCGTTTGGCCCTTGCCACCGCGGCCGCCCTGCTTACCGACGCCCGAGCCGATACCGCGGCCGATGCGAACGCGCATCTTGTGTGCGCCGGGGTTGTCTTTCAAATCGTTGAGCCGCATGGACCCGTTCTCCTTGGCGCGCCTCAATTTGCAAGGCGCATAATAAATCCGTCTCTAGGCCGTTTGAGCCCAGCCAATCACTGCTTGTCGTCGACGACGCGCACGAGGTGGGCGATACGGTTGATCATGCCGCGAACCGCCGGTGTGTCTTCCAGCGTCTTGCGGCGATGCAGCTTGTTGAGCCCAAGGCCGATCAAGGTCTCGGTCTGAATTTGCGGACGCCGGTTGGCACTGGCGTATTGCTCCACCGTCACCGTCTTTTTCGCTGCCATCTTCGTGTACCTTCAAATCCAAAAGTTCTTAAGCGTCACTGCCGGCTTCAGCGCCAGTGCCCGATCCGTCGCGGCGGCGCGCGACGATGTCAGCAACCTTCTTGTTGCGGCGGGCGGCGACCAGACGCGGGCTTTCCTGAACCTTGAGCGCGTCGAACGTAGCACGGACCACGTTATAGGCGTTCTTCGAGCCAAGCGATTTGGCGACCACGTCGTGCACACCGAGCATTTCAAACACGGCGCGCATCGAGCCGCCCGCGATGATGCCGGTACCGGGAGGCGCCGACCGCAGAACCACTTTGCCCGCACCATGGCGGCCTTCGCTGTCATGATGCAACGTGCGTGCATCGCGCAGCGGCACGCGCAACAGGTTGCGGCGAGCGGCTTCGGTGGCCTTACGGATGGCTTCCGGCACTTCGCGTGCCTTGCCATGACCAAAGCCAACGCGGCCTTTCAGATCGCCGACGATGACGAGCGCAGCAAAACCAAAGCGCTTGCCGCCCTTCACCACTTTGGCGACGCGGTTGATGTGAACGAGCTTATCTGAAAACTCGCTCTCAACCTTGTCGCGCTCGCGATCGCGTCCGCGCTCTTTTTGGGGTGTGCGTGCCACGGTTTAAAACCCTTCTTCCATTAGAACTTAAGGCCGCCTTCGCGGGCCGCATCGGCAAGCGCTTTGATACGCCCATGAAAAATGAAGCCGCCGCGATCGAATACGACGTTCTCGACCCCGGCCTTTACGGCGCGCTCGGCTACGAGCTTGCCCACGGCAACCGCGGCATTCTTGTCAGCGCCGGTCTTCAACGACGTGCGCATGTCTTTCTCAAGAGAAGACGCTGCTGCGACCGTCTTGCCGGCCGTATCGTCGATCACCTGCGCGTAGATGTGCTTGCCCGAACGATGCACCGAAAGGCGCATGCGGCCCTCGGAACGAGCCTTCAGAGTCCGGCGCACTCTTGCGCGGCGCCTCTTGAACAATTTGTTATGCGTGCTCATGGCTGCGGTCCTTACTTCTTCTTGCCTTCCTTGCGGAAGATGTATTCGCCCTGATAGCGCACGCCCTTGCCTTGATAGGGCTCTGGCTTGCGCGAGGCGCGGATTTCGGCGGCCATCTGGCCTACTGCCTGACGGTCGGTGCCAGAAACCGTGACGATTTCCTGCTTAGCACCGCCAACCTTGACTTCAACGCCAGCCGGGATCTTCAAGACGACGTCATGGCTGTAACCCACGCTGAGGGTCAGCTGGTCTTTGCCCTTCATCGCGGCCTTGAAACCAACGCCGTGAATTTCGAGCGTGTGCGAATATCCGTCAGTCACGCCCTTGATGAGGTTCGCAACCATGGTCCGCGACATGCCCCACATCGAGCGGGCAGCCTTGGTGTCTTCGCGCATCGTGACTTCGACGCCATCAGCGGTCTTCTCAACCTTGAGCATGTCCGGCACGGTGAACGAGAGTTCGCCCTTCGGACCCTTGACCTTGACGGTGTTGCCCGTAACAGCCGCCGTGACGGCAGCAGGGACGGGAACCGGCTTTTTTCCAATTCGTGACATGGCGTCTTGCCTTGCGAGGCCGGGCGGTGAAGCCCAAGCCTTCTCCCTTAGAATACGTTGCAGATAACTTCGCCGCCGACGTTCTCTTCCTTGGCGCGCACATCCGACATCACGCCCTTCGGCGTTGACAGGATGGCGACGCCGAGACCGTTGGCAACGCTCTTGATGTCTTTCACCGGCGAGTAAACGCGGCGGCCCGGCTTCGAAACGCGGGTAATCTCTTTGATGGCCGGCTGGCCGTTGAAATACTTGAGCTCGATTTCGAACTCAGGCATGCCGCCCTTCTGTTCAATGCGGGCGTAACCGCGAATGAACCCTTCTTCTGCCAAAGCATCCAGCACGCTCGCGCGCAGCTTCGAAGCTGGCGTCGAGACTTTCGGCCGGCGGCGCATCTGCGCGTTGCGGATGCGGGTGAGCATATCGCCCAGGGGATCGTTCATCGACATGTTCTGTGTTCCCCTTACCAGCTCGACTTGGTCATGCCGGGCACAAGGCCCTGGCTCGCCAGCTCGCGCAGCTGGTTGCGGCAAAGCTTGAGCTTGCGGTAGTAGCCGCGTGCACGGCCTGTCAGCTCGCAGCGATTACGGATGCGGACTTTCGAGCCGTTGCGCGGCATTTCAGCGAGCTTCAAGCGCGCTGCAAAGCGCTCTTCCGCCGGACGCTTCGTGTCGTTGGCAACATCCTTCAAGCGCTGGCGCTTGGCGGCATGTTGCGCGACGAGCTCGCGGCGGTGGTTATTCTTTTCGACGGAACTGGTCTTAGCCATGTCTTATCTCCAAAGGCCTTTCGGATACTTGCGGGAAGCGCCGAGGTCCTCTAGCTGCGGAAGGGAAAATTGAAACCACGAAGCAATTCGCGGGCTTCGTCGTCCGTGGTTGCCGAAGTACAGACAATCACGTCCATGCCCAGAACTTCATCGACCTTGTCATAGTCGATTTCTGGGAAAATGATGTGCTCCTTCAGACCGCAGGCATAGTTGCCACGGCCATCGAAGCTCTTGGGATTGAGACCGCGGAAGTCCTTCACGCGCGGCAGCGCGATGGTGACGAACCGGTCCAGGAATTCGTACATGCGATCGCCGCGCAACGTCACTTTCGTGCCGAGCGTCATGCCTTCGCGCACCTTGAACGACGCAATCGACTTGGTCGAACGAGTCATGATCGGCTTCTGGCCGGCGATGAGCGCCAAGTCTGCTGCTGCGTTGTCGACTTTCTTACGGTCTGCCGTGGCTTCGCCGACGCCCATGTTGAGAACGATCTTCTCAAGCTTGGGGATCTGCATCACGTTCTGGTAGCCAAACTTAGCAACCAGAGCGTCGCGCACGACCTTCTCATAGTGAGCCTTCATGCGCGGCTTATAATCTGCCGGGCGCGGCTTTAATTCGCGCGGACCCGAAGGGGCAGCAGCGGTCTTGGCCTTTTTCGGGTCCTTGGCAATTTTGCCGCCGCCCATCGGGGGCTTTCCGCCGCCCTTGGAACCGTCAGCGGACTTGCCGCCCTTTGCTGGCTTATTGTCGGCCATGGCTTAGTTCTTCTCCGGAATGATTTCGCCAGAGCGCTTGGCGACACGAACCTTCTTGCCGTCCTCGAGGACTTTGAACCCGACGCGTGTCGGCTTGCCGTCCTTGGGGTCTTCCAGGGCAAGGTTGGAAAGATCGATCGCGGCTTCCTTGGAAATGATGCCGCCTTCGGTCTTTGCCGTCTGGCGCTGATGCTTGCGCACGACATTGACGCCACGCACAACGGCGCGGTTGTCCTTGGGGCGCACTTCGATCACTTCACCATGCTTGCCGCGATCACGGCCGGTGAGCACGATAACGTGGTCGCCCTTCTTAATTTTGAGCGAGGCCATTACAGCACCTCCGGCGCAAGGCTAACAATCTTCATGTGGTTCTTGGCACGAAGCTCGCGCGTGACCGGTCCGAAAATACGGGTTCCAACCGGGTCGCCCTGAGCGTTGACAAGAACAGCCGCGTTGCGATCGAAGCGGATCAGCGAACCATCAGGGCGGCGAACGCCCTTTGCGGTCCGCACGATCACGGCCTTCATCACTTGCCCCTTCTTGACGCGGCCCTTGGGGATGGCCTCCTTCACCGACACCACGATCGTATCACCGACCGTTGCATACCGGCGCTTCGAGCCACCCAGCACCTTGATGCACTGGACGCGGCGTGCGCCTGAATTGTCGGCGACGTCGAGATTTGTCTCCATCTGGATCATCGCGGCAGTCCTTTTTTCTCTCGCCGCTGTTCACGGCATAACGTCTTTCATCACACACCGGTCACTGTCTCAAAGCCTGCCCTGAGGCCGGCCCCGCCCAGTCTCAAGTGCGCGGCAAGGCAATCCAACGCTTCTTTTTCGAGATAGGCGGTGTCTCTTCGATCGAGACCAGTTCGCCAAGCTTGAAAACATTCTGTTCGTCGTGTGCGTGGTACTTCTTCGTACGGCGCACGGTCTTCTTCAACAGCGGGTGCGTGTAGCGGCGCTCCACTTCAACCACGATAGTCTTGTCGTTCTTGTCGGATACGACCGTACCCTGCAGGACGCGCTTCGGCATTTCGTTCTCTCCTTAGCCGCCCGCTTTGGGCGTACCGGTCTGCTTAGACCGGGCAACCGTTTTGACCCGCGCAATGTCACGCCGGACCTGGCGGACACGCGAAGTGTTTTCAAGCTGACCCGACGCTCTCTGAAAGCGCAGATTGAACTGCTCCTTCTTGAGCTTCGCCAGCTGATCATCCAGCTGATCGAGCGTCATTCCTTTGAATTCCGCTGTTGCCATCGTCAGTCCTCACCTATTCATATTCCGTTACGCAGACACCGGTTCGATCAACCGATGCGCATCACGACACGTGTTTTAATTGGCAGCTTGGCAGCACCCAGCATCAGCGCCTCTTTGGCGATCTGCGGGTTGACACCCCCTACCTCGAAAATGATGCGGCCCGGTTTGACGCGTGCCACCCACAATTCAATGCCGCCCTTACCCGAGCCCATGCGGACTTCGGCGGGCTTCTTCGTTACCGGAACGTCCGGATAAATCCGCAGCCAGATACGGCCCTGGCGCTTTGTGTGGCGCGCGATTGCGCGGCGAGCCGCCTCAATCTGACGCGCCGTGATGCGCTCGGGCTCGACGGCCTTGAGACCCACTTCGCCGAAGTTCAAGGTCGTTCCACCCTTGGCATTGCCATGGATGCGGCCCTTGAACTGCTTGCGGAACTTTGTGCGTTTTGGTTGCAGCATTGTGTTCTTTCAAACCCCTCAGGCCTTATCAGCCGCTTCGCCGCCACGCCCGCCGCGGTCTCCACGGCCACGGCGGTTGCCGCGATCAGGACGATCATCATTGTCACGGCGCGGCGGACGGCCACCGCCGGGAGCATCCGAGCCTTCGAGCGACTTGCGCTCGGAAGCCATCGGATCATGCTCGAGAATTTCGCCCTTATAGATCCAGACCTTGATCCCGATCACGCCGTAGGCGGTGCGAGCGAGGCCATATCCGAAATCGATGTCAGCGCGCAGCGTATGCAGCGGCACGCGGCCTTCACGGTACCATTCTGTGCGCGCGATTTCCGCGCCGCCCAGACGGCCGGCCACGTTGATACGAATGCCGACAGCACCACCGCGCAGAGCCGACTGCACCGCGCGTTTCATGGCACGGCGGAAAGCAACGCGCTTTTCAAGCTGCTGAGCGATGTTCTCGGCGACCAGCGTCGAGTCGAGATCCGGCTTGCGGATTTCGAGGATGTTCAAGTGAACTTCCGACGACGTCAGCCGGGCGAGTTCGCCACGCAGCTTCTCAATGTCGGCGCCCTTCTTGCCAATGAGCACGCCCGGACGAGCTGAGTGAACAGTGACGCGGCACTTCTTGTGCGGACGCTCGACGACAACCTTTGCAACGCCAGCGGTACGCTGATGCTGCATGACATGCGCGCGGATCGCCATATCTTCGTGCAACAGCTTGCCGTATTCCTGGCGGGCCGCGAACCAGCGGCTGTTCCAGGTGCGGTTGATGCCGAGACGCAAGCTGGTTGGATTGACTTTATGACCCATTATACAGCTTCCTTCTTGGCGCTAGCTGCCTTTGCAGGTCTCGCCTTGGGCTTTGGCTTTTCCTTAACCACCGGCTCCGTCTCGCGGACGACCACCGTAATCTCAGAGAACGGCTTGAAGATCGCCGAGCCACGGCCGCGGCCGCGCGCTGCAAAGCGCTTCATGACGATGTTCTTGCCGACCCATGCTTCCTTGACGACAAGCTGATTGACGTCGAGACCGTGGTTGTTCTCGGCATTGGCGACCGCGCTCATCACGCACTTGCGCACATCGACAGCGATGCGCTTGCGCGAGAATTCGAGATCGGCGAGGGCCTGATCTACCTTCTTGCCACGGATCATCATGGCAACGAGGTTCAATTTTTGCGGCGAGATGCGCAAGTTGCGCGTGATCGCCTGGGCCTCTTTATCGGAGAGGCTACGCTCCCGGCTGGGCTTGCCCATTACTTCCTCACTGCTTTCTTATCGCCACCGTGGCCGGGGAACGACCGCGTCGGCGAAAACTCGCCGAGCTTGTGTCCAATCATGTCTTCCGTCACGTTCACAGGCACGTGCTTGTGGCCGTTGTGAACGCCAAACGTCAGTCCGACGAACTGGGGCAGAATGGTCGATCTGCGGCTCCAGGTCTTAATGATCTCGTTGCGGCCCGAAGCGCGCACTTTCTCCGCCTTCTTCAAGATGAAGCCGTCGACGAACGGGCCTTTCCAAACAGAGCGTGTCACAGGAATTCTCCTAAAGGCCTCGAATTATGACTTCTTCGCAGAACGCGAGCGAACGATGTACTTGTCCGTCGTCTTGTTCTTGCGTGTCTTGTAACCCTTCGTCGGCTTACCCCAGGGCGTCGCCCAGTGCTTACCGCCCTTGGTACGGCCGCCGTTGGGATGGTCGATCGGGTTCATTGCGATCGAACGCACCGTCGGACGAGTACCCTTCCAGCGGGTACGGCCGGCCTTGGCAATGACTTCGTTGGCATGATCGGGATTCGACACAGCACCAACAGACGCCATGCAGTCCGAACGAACCTTGCGTGTCTCACCCGAGCCGAGCTTAATGACAGCCCAGCCGCCATCGCGGCCGACGAGTTGCACGAAGGCGCCTGCCGAGCGGGCCATCTGGCCGCCACGGCCTGGCTTCAGTTCGACGTTGTGCACGATGGTGCCGATGGGCATGGCCGCCAAAGGCATGGCATTGCCGGGCTTGACGTCGACCTTGGCGCCCGAAATCACGCTATCGCCAACAGCAAGGCGCTGAGGCGCGAGGATGTATGACAAGTGACCGTCTGGATACTTGATGAGAGCGATGAAAGCCGTGCGGTTAGGATCGTATTCCAGACGCTCGACGACGCCCGCAACATCGAACTTGCGGCGCTTGAAATCGACCATGCGATACGACTGCTTGTGCCCGCCGCCGATGTGGCGCGTGGTGATGCGGCCGTGAACGTTACGCCCACCCGTCTTCTGCTTGCCTTCGACGAGCATCTTGACCGGCGAGCCCTTCCAAAGGCCAGAACGGTCAACAAGCACAAGGTTGCGCATGCTGGGCGAAGTTGGACGGTATGTTTTTAATGCCATTTGTCCGTCTCCTTACAAGCCGGTCGTGACGTCGATGGAATACCCATCTTCCAACGTCACGATGGCCCGCTTTGTATCGCTTTGGACGGCGCGGATGCCCTTGAACACCTTGCGCTTACCAGCGCGGTTCAGGGTATTGACGGCCTTCACTTTGACGTTGAAGAGCGCCTCGACCGCCGCCTTGATGTCCGTCTTGTTCGCCTTCGGAGCCACTTTGAAAATGACCTGATTGGCTTCAGAGACGAGCGTTGATTTTTCGGTGATCACCGGCGACAGGATCACGTCGTATGCTTTGATTTTCATGACTTGAACCTCGCCTCGATGGCCTCGACGGCGTCTTTGGTCAAAACCAGCTTCTTGCGGCGAAGAATGTCATAGACATTCAAACCCTGCACCGGCAGCACATCGATGTGCGGGATGTTGCGGGCCGCGCGCGAAAAGTTCGCTTCGATCTCGGCGCCGCCGATGATCAGAGCATTTGTGAACTCGAGCTTTGCGAATTGCTGCAGCAGAGCCGCTGTCTTGCCGTTCGACGTGGCGCTGTCGATGACCACGATCTCTCCAGCTTTCGCTTTGGCCGAGAGAGCGTGACGCAACGCGAGAGCGCGCACCTTCTTTGGCATTTCAATGGCGTGGCTGCGCGGCTTGGGGCCATGCGCCTTACCACCGCCGCGGAACTGCGGAGCAGAGCGATCGCCGTGACGTGCGCCACCCGAGCCCTTTTGCTTCACAAACTTCTTACCCGTGACCGTCACTTCAGAGCGGTCCTGCGAGTGCTGCGTTCCAGCCATGCGCTTCATGAGCTGATAACGCACCATGCGGTGGATCAGGTCGGTGCGCGGCTCAAGGCCAAAAATCGTGTCGCTCAATTCGACCGAGCCGGCCGACTTCGCATCGAGCGTGGTGACATCAGCTTTCATCACGCTTGCTCCTTCTTATCGGCTCTGGGCTTGAAAGCACCAGGCATGGGGGCGTCCTTGTGGGCGGCCTTTTTGACGGCATCGCGCACGATGACCCAGCCACCCTTCGAACCGGGCACAGCGCCACGGATCATCAACAGGCCGCGCTCAACGTCGGTCTTGACGACAACGAGGTTCTGCGTGGTGATGCGCTCATCACCCATGTGGCCGGCCATCTTCTTGCCCTTGAACACCTTGCCGGGGTCCTGGCGCTGGCCGGTCGAACCGAGTGCACGGTGGGTGACCGAGACGCCGTGGGTGGCGCGTAGACCGCCGAAGTTCCAGCGCTTCATAGCACCCTGGAAGCCCTTACCCTGGCTGGTGCCCGTCACATCGACGAACTGACCTGGCACGAAATGGTCCGCAGTGATCTCCGCGCCCTGCTCGATCAGGTTGGCCGCCGACACGCGGAATTCAGCCAACTTGCGCTTGGGTTCGACTTCAGCAACAGCGAACGTGCCACGCTCGGACTTACGCAGCCGCGAGGGCTTGCGCGTACCAACGCCCACCTGAATGGCGGTGTAGCCGTTCTTCTCTTCCGTGCGGTGGGCGAGAACCTGCAGCTTCTCCATCTTCAAAACCGTGACAGGGATGTGTTCCCCGGCGTCGGTGAAGATGCGGGTCATGCCCACTTTCTGTGCAATCACTCCGGAACGCATCTGAGCATTCCTTCCTTTCAAGGGGTCGTGCGCGCGGGACATAAAGGCCGCCGCAGAGGACCCGAAAACTTCTAGAGCTTAATCTCGACGTCAACACCGGCAGCCAGGTCGAGCTTCATCAAAGCATCGACCGTTTGCGGTGTAGGATCCACGATGTCCAACAGGCGCTTGTGCGTGCGCATTTCGAACTGCTCGCGGCTCTTCTTGTCGACGTGGGGTGAACGGTTCACTGTGAAGCGTTCGATACGCGTTGGCAGCGGGATGGGCCCGCGGACTTCGGCGCCCGTGCGCTTTGCCGTGTTCACGATTTCCCGCGTTGATGCATCGAGAATACGATGATCAAACGCCTTCAACCGGATGCGGATATTCTGGCCGTTCATGTTTTTCGAGACCTACGAAAAGTGAAGGAAGCGCTCCGGACCCCGGAACGCCTCCCCAACCATTTATCGACTACTCTACGATCTTCGTGACGACGCCTGCACCAACGGTGCGGCCGCCTTCACGGATCGCGAAGCGAACTTTTTCTTCCATGGCGATCGGCGAGACGAGCTCGACGTCCACCGAGACGTTATCGCCAGGCATCACCATTTCCGTGCCTTCCGGCAGCGTCACCACGCCCGTCACGTCTGTCGTGCGGAAGTAGAACTGCGGACGGTAGTTGGTGAAGAACGGCGTGTGGCGGCCACCTTCATCCTTACCCAGGATGTAGGCTTCTGCCTTGAACTTCTTATGCGGCTTCACGGTGCCGGGCTTGCAGAGAACCTGACCGCGCTCGACAGCTTCCTTGTCGATACCGCGCAACAGGCAGCCGACGTTGTCGCCAGCTTCGCCCGAGTCGAGCAGCTTGCGGAACATTTCAACGCCCGTAACAACCGACTTCTGAGTGGCGCGGATGCCGACGATTTCGACTTCTTCGCCAACCTTGATGACGCCGCGTTCGATACGGCCGGTGACCACGGTGCCGCGGCCAGAGATCGAGAACACGTCTTCGATCGGCATCAGGAAGGGCTGATCCTTCGGACGGTCAGGCAGCGGGATGAAGGTGTCGAGAGCTTCGTAGAGTTTGATGATGGCTTCGTCAGCCAGCGGGCCCTTTTCGCCGTTCAGCGCCTTGATGGCAGCGCCGCGCACGACGGGCGTGTCATCGCCCGGGAACTGGTACTTCGAAAGCAGCTCGCGGACTTCCATTTCAACGAGGTCGAGGAGTTCTTCGTCTTCGACGATATCGCACTTGTTGAGGAAGACGACGACCTTGGGAACACCAACCTGACGGGCAAGCAGAATGTGCTCGCGGGTCTGGGGCATCGGGCCGTCAACGGCCGACACGACGAGAATGGCGCCGTCCATCTGAGCCGCGCCCGTGATCATGTTCTTCACGTAGTCGGCGTGGCCCGGGCAGTCGACGTGGGCGTAGTGGCGGTTCGGCGTCGCGTATTCGACGTGCGAGGTCGCGATCGTCAAAATCTTTGTCGGGTCGCGGCGGCCCTGGCTTTCCGAAGCCTTTGCGACTTCGTCGTAAGCGATGGCGGTCTGCGTCCAGCCGCGGTCTGCGGAGACCTTGGTCAGCGCTGCGGTCAGCGTGGTCTTGCCGTGGTCAACGTGACCGATGGTGCCAACGTTGCAGTGCGGCTTGTCGCGATTAAACTTTGCCTTAGCCATGAGGGCTCTCCTTCAGACTTCTTTACCGTCATCCCCGGCAAGCCGGAGCGTTTCTCTATTCTATAGCTCAGGCGCCGGGGATGAGCCCGATGCCCGCGCCAATTTCATCAGGCGTACTTCGCCTTAACTTCATCGGCCACGTTGCGTGGCACTTCTGAGTAGTGAGCAAACTGCATCGTGTAGGACGCGCGGCCCTGAGAGAACGAACGCAATTGGCTCACGTAGCCGAACATGTTGGCAAGCGGCACGAATGCACGGATCACAGCCGCGTTGCCGCGCATCTGCTGATCGCGGATCTGGCCGCGGCGTGAGTTGATGTCACCGATGACGCCACCGACGAAATCTTGCGGCGACACGACTTCAACGTCCATGATCGGCTCAAGCAGCTTGACGCCACCCTTTTCGCAACCTTCCTTCATCGCCGAACGCGAGGCGATTTCGAAGGCGATGGCCGACGAGTCGACTTCGTGGAACGCGCCGTCATAAAGCGTCACCTTCATATCGACCATCGGGAAGCCGATGAGAACGCCGTTGTTCCAAACGCCTTCAATGCCCTTTTCAACGCCCGGAATGTATTCCTTTGGCACTGTACCGCCGACGACCGCCGATACGAATTCATTACCAGCGCCGGTTTCGTTGGGCTCAAGCTTCAGCTTGACGCGCGCGAACTGACCCGTACCACCGGTCTGCTTCTTGTGCGTGTAATCGATGTCGGCAGGGCGCGCGAGAGTTTCGCGATAGGCCACCTGAGGTGCACCGACGGTGACAGCAATGTTGTGCGGCTCGCGGCGCATGATGTCGACTTTGATGTCGAGATGCAATTCGCCCATGCCCTTGAGGATCGTCTCGCCCGACTCCGGATCGACCGACACACGGAACGAAGGATCTTCAACCGACAGCATATAAAGAACCGACGCCATCTTTTCCTGGTCGGCCTTGGTCTTGGGCTCAACCTTCATTTCGATGACGGGATTGGGGAAGTCCATCTTTTCCAGCAGCACGGGCTTGCTGGTGTCGGACAGGGTTTCTCCGGTGCGCGTATCTTTGAGACCAGCCAAAGCTACGATGTCGCCAGCATAGGCTTCATCGATCGGCTTGCGGTCATCGGCATGCATTTCGTAGATCATGCCAACGCGCTCTTTCTTGTCGCGTGTGGTCTGAGCCAGTGCCATGCCCTTTTCGAGCTTGCCCGAATAGATGCGGCAGAAGGTGATCGAGCCGACGTGCGGGAACGACATGATCTTGAAGGCGATCATGGACAGCGGATCGCTGTCGATCGGACGGCGCAGCGCATCGCCACCCGTCTTAACGTCGATGCACTTGTAGGCTTCTCGGTCTGACGGTGCCGGCAGGAAATCAACCACAGCGTCGAGCAAGGGCTGCACGCCCTTGTGCTTGAACGCCGAGCCGCACATCATCGGATAGAAGGCGCGCGTTACCGTTGCCTTGCGGATCAGGCGGCGCAGCGTGTCGGCGTCCGGCTCGACGCCATCGAGATAGGTCGCCATCACGTCGTCGTCCATTTCGACGGCGGCTTCAATCATTGCGGCGCGGTACTCAAGCGCCTTGTCCATGAGATCAGCAGGAATCTCTTTGACTTCCATCTTGGCGTCTTTGCCATCGCCGTCCCAGATGAGGGCCGTCATGGTGATCAAGTCGACAACGCCCTGGAAATCAGCTTCAGCGCCAATCGGCAGCTGGATCGGAATCGCACGCGCACCAAGCTTTTCCTTGATGTCGTCGAGGCACATATAAAAATCAGCGCCGGTCTTATCCATTTTGTTGGAGAAGATAATGCGCGGCACGCCGTACTTGTCGCCTTGGCGCCAAACGGTTTCAGTTTGAGGTTCGACGCCCTGGTTCGAATCGAGCACGCATACTGCGCCGTCGAGCACGCGCAGCGAACGCTCAACCTCGATGGTGAAGTCGACGTGTCCGGGCGTATCGATGATGTTCAGGCGGCGGCGGCGGCCATCGCGGCCCGGCCAGAAGCAGGTCGTAGCAGCCGACGTGATTGTGATGCCGCGCTCAGCTTCCTGTTCCATGAAGTCCATGGTTGCAGCGCCGTCGTGCACTTCGCCAATCTTGTGCGACTTGCCCGTGTAATAGAGCACGCGCTCGGTCGTTGTCGTCTTGCCAGCATCGATGTGAGCCATGATGCCGAAGTTACGATAGTCTTCAATGGCGTATTCACGGGGCATAGGAGCCGCTCCGAATGAACTGATTTACCAGCGGTAATGAGAGAACGCGCGGTTCGCGTCTGCCATCTTATGTGTGTCTTCGCGCTTCTTTACTGCCGAACCGCGATTATTGGCTGCATCGAACAGCTCAGACGACAAGCGATCGACCATCGTGTTTTCGTTACGGCCGCGAGCCGCTGCAATAATCCAGCGAATAGCAAGCGCCTGACGGCGCTCGGTGCGCACTTCAACCGGCACCTGGTACGTGGCGCCACCGACACGGCGCGAGCGGACTTCAACAGCCGGCGAAACGTTGTTCAAGGCATCGTGGAACATCTGGATCGGATCGGACTTGGCTTTCGCCTCCATCTTCTCCAACGCACCGTAAACGATGCGCTCGGCAACCGACTTCTTACCCTGCTCCATCACCGCGTTCATGAACTTGGTGAGAACAATGTCGTTGAACTTCGGGTCCGGATTAACCTGACGCTTTTCAGCACTATGACGGCGCGACATGCGTTTCGTCCTTCGCTTCTAATTTCGTTTTGACGAGACCACCTCATGTGATCCCAGAAACCAGTTGTTCCCGCATCGCAATTTGCCCAAACACCAAGTTTGAGATCCTTGCGACAGGAATGACCTGCGCTTGCGCCCAGATCACTTCGGCCGCTTGGCACCGTACTTAGAACGGCGCTGACGGCGGGCCGAAACACCCTGCGTATCGAGCACGCCGCGGATGATGTGATAGCGAACGCCGGGCAAGTCCTTAACGCGGCCGCCGCGGATGAGCACAACCGAGTGCTCCTGCAGGTTGTGGCCTTCGCCCGGGATGTATCCGATCACCTCGAACCCGTTCGTCAACCGGATCTTGGCAACCTTACGGAGCGCCGAGTTCGGCTTCTTCGGAGTTGTCGTGTAAACACGGGTGCAAACGCCGCGCTTTTGCGGGCAAGCTTCCATGTGACGCGACTTCTCGCGATATGTCTTCGGTTCCCGGGGCTTCCGGATCAACTGTTGTATCGTCGGCATGCGCCTCGTCCATTCCCTGGCTGACCGTCTTGCGATGGGCCAACGCCAAACTGAACCTGCCGGGCGCCGGTTACCCGGTGCCTGACACGAAAAAACCAGAGGATCAGCGGAGGCGGCGAGCGCACCCACGATCTTGGTCCCAAATCTGTTCTCTGCTTTCGTACAGTAGCGTTTAGGCCTAACAATGCGCGTAAACGCGCTGAGGGGGCCTACCACCTACCGTGAGAGTTAGCCGTCTATATACACAGGTTTAATGCTGGTCAACACCTCGTCGTCACAACGGCTGAAATAATTCAGTTTCGCAACACGGGCGTTCCGCCGCAGGGAGGGTTCGTTCCGCCGGTGGGCCAGGATTCTCACTGCCGCAGTGTCCGGAAAGCTTCGACGTCTTGCGTGATTGAGACTGCCCCTCGGGAAACGAAAGGGTTTTACAAAAACACATCAGCCGCCCCGAGGGACGGCTGATGCAGTGACATAAGGTGTAGAAGCGAAGGCCCTACTCTGCCGCATCCGCCGTGCGGCGGCGGCGGCGGGCTGCCCCCGACCCATCTCCATCCGGGCCACCCAGCGCCTTGTCTGCGGCGTCTTTGGTGTGTTTGGCGATGAGATCGTCGCGCTTGGCGGCTTCCTTGCGCAGACGGCGCAACATGCCGCCCGTGCCAGCCGGTATGAGACGGCCGACGATCACGTTTTCCTTCAGGCCTTCAAGCATATCGGCCTTGCCCATGACGGCGGCATCGGTCAAGACGCGCGTCGTTTCCTGGAACGAAGCGGCCGAGATGAACGACTTCGTTTGCAACGAGGCCTTGGTGATGCCGAGCAGAACCGGGATCGAAGCAGCCGGACGCTTGCCCATCTTCTCGAACTTGGCGTTGGTTTCCTCGTATTCGAGGCGGTCGAGCTGCTCGCCCTTGATCATGTCCGTCTCGCCCACATCCGTGATTTCAACTTTCTGCAGCATCTGGCGAACGATCACCTCGATGTGCTTGTCGTTGATGGTCACGCCCTGCAGACGGTAGACGTCCTGAATTTCGTTGATCAGGTAGTTTGCCAGCTCTTCCACGCCCTTGATGGCGAGGATGTCGTGCGGAGCGGGGTGACCATCATAGATGAAGTCGCCACGCTCGATGCGATCGCCATGCTGTACGGCGAGGTTCTTGCCGCGCGGAATGAGATATTCCACGGGCTCGATCGCCTCGTCGTCCGGCTTAATGGTGATGCGTTGCTTGTTCTTGTAGTCTTTGCCGAACTCAACCGTGCCCGAGGCTTCCGAAATGATTGCGTGATCCTTCGGACGGCGCGCTTCAAACAGTTCGGCAACACGCGGCAGACCGCCCGTGATGTCGCTCTGCTTGGCAGACGCCAGAGGGATACGCGCGAGCACGTCGCCAGCCTTGACTTCCATACCGGGCTCGACCGAGAGCACAGCTTCGACGTTCAAGAGATAGCGAGCGTCTCCGCCGCGGGCGACCTTGATAGGCTTGCCCTTGTTGTCTTTCACAACGATGGCCGGCTTCAATTCAGATGAACGCGGCGTTGCGCGCCAATCGATAATGACGCGATTGGTCGTGCCCTTGACTTCGTCGGTCTGCTCGCGCACCGAAGCGCCTTCAATCAGATCTTCGAAATCGACCTTGCCCGTGACTTCCGTCAGGATCGGACGCGTGAAGGGGTCCCACTGGGCCAGACGCGTGCCGCGCTTGACGTCGTCGCCCTCGTCCACCAGCAAGCGTGCGCCATAGGCGATCTTGTGGGTGGCGAGTTCCTTGCCAGACTGGTCGACGATGACAACCGACATCGTGCGCCCCATCGAGATGATGCGGCCCTGACTGTCCTTTTCGGCAAAGCGGTTCTTGATCTTCACCTTGCCGTTGAAGTTGCTTTCGATGAACGACGAGTCGACCACGTTGGCAGCGCCACCGATGTGGAACGTACGCATCGTCAGCTGGGTGCCCGGCTCACCAATCGACTGAGCGGCGATGACGCCGACAGCTTCACCGATGTTGACCGGAGTTCCGCGCGCCAAGTCGCGCCCGTAGCACTTGCAGCAGACACCCGTTTCGGTCTCGCACGTGAGAACCGAGCGAATCCGGATTTCCTGGATCTCGGCCTTGGCAATAGCCTCGGCGTGGCGCTCTTCAATAAGCTCGCCCGCTTTGACAATCACTTCGAGCGTCTTGCCCTTTGTACCCGGCACAACCACGTCTTCAGCGGCTGTACGGCCGAGGACGCGCGCCGCCAGCGTGACGACTACGTTACCGGCGTCGACCACCGCCTGCAGCTTGATGCCGCCGTCGGTTCCGCAATCCTCTTCGGAGATAATGGCGTCCTGAGCGACGTCAACGAGACGGCGCGTCAAGTAACCGGAGTTCGCCGTCTTCAAAGCGGTATCGGCAAGGCCCTTACGCGCGCCGTGGGTCGAGTTGAAGTACTCGAGAACCGACAAGCCTTCTTTGAAGTTCGAGATGATCGGCGTCTCGATGATTTCGCCCGAAGGCTTGGTCATCAGACCGCGCATCCCGCCAAGCTGCTTCATTTGCGCTGGCGAACCACGCGCACCCGAATGGCTCATCATGTAGATCGAGTTGATCGGCCGCTCGCGACCGGTCTTGGGGTCCTTGGTCTGCGAGGAAATGCGATCCATCATTTCCTTAGCGATCAGGTCCGTGCACTTCGACCAAGCGTCCACCACCTTGTTGTACTTTTCCAACTGCGTGATGAGGCCGTCCTGGTATTGCTGTTCGAATTCGCGCACCTGTTCGTGCGTCTTCTCGACAATCTTCGCCTTGGTTTCCGGGATGACAATGTCATCCTTGCCAAACGAGATGCCGGCCTTGAAGGCGTGATGGAAGCCGAGTGCCATAATCCGGTCGCAGAAGATCACGGTCTCCTTCTGACCGCACGTCCGGTAAACGGTGTCGATCATGCCGGAGATGGCTTTTTTGGTCAGCAACTGGTTGACGAGTGAGAACTTAACGCCCGGCTGCTTGGGCACCACTTCGCTGAGGATCATGCGGCCCGGCGTGGTGTCGTGGACTTCGACCAACTCCTTGCCTTCGGCATCGAGCGCGCGGAAGCGGCCCTTGACCTTGGCATGCAACGAAACAGCGCCAGCATCGAGCGCTTGACGCACTTCGCCGACCGAGCCGAACACCATGCCTTCGCCGTGTTCATGATCGCGCATGATCGACAAATAATAGAGTCCAAGAACGATGTCCTGCGACGGCACGATGATCGGCAAGCCGTTCGCGGGGTGCAAAATGTTGTTGGTCGACATCATCAACACGCGGGCTTCAAGCTGCGCTTCGAGTGACAGCGGCACGTGTACAGCCATCTGGTCGCCGTCGAAGTCGGCGTTGAATGCCGCGCACACCAGCGGATGCAGCTGGATCGCCTTGCCTTCGATAAGTTGTGGCTCGAACGCTTGAATGCCGAGACGATGCAGCGTCGGCGCGCGGTTGAGCATGACGGGATGTTCGCGGATTACCTCGTCGAGGACGTCCCAAACTTCCGGCTTTTCCTTCTCAACCAACTTCTTGGCCTGCTTGACGGTGGCCGCTTGGCCGAGCGCCTGCAGACGCGCGTAGATGAACGGCTTGAACAGCTCGAGCGCCATCTTCTTTGGCAAACCGCACTGATGCAGTTTCAGTTCCGGGCCAACCACGATGACCGAGCGGCCCGAATAGTCGACGCGCTTGCCGAGCAGGTTCTGACGGAAGCGGCCCTGTTTGCCCTTGAGCATGTCGGCGAGCGACTTCAGCGGGCGCTTGTTGGCGCCCGTGATGACGCGGCCACGGCGGCCGTTGTCGAACAGCGCATCGACCGATTCCTGCAGCATGCGCTTTTCGTTGCGGATGATGATATCCGGCGCGCGCAGTTCCATCAGCCGCTTCAAGCGGTTGTTACGGTTGATGACGCGGCGGTAGAGGTCGTTCAAGTCCGACGTGGCGAAACGGCCACCGTCCAGAGGAACAAGAGGCCGCAGTTCCGGCGGAATGACCGGCACTTGCGTCAGGATCATCCATTCGGGCTTGTTGCCGCTTTCGATGAAGTTCTCGATCACCTTGAGGCGCTTGCCGAGCTTCTTGGGCTTCAGCTCGGTGGTGGCTTCCGAGATTTCCTGACGCAGATCTTCCTTGATCTTGTTGAGATCCATGGCGCGCAGCAAATCGCGAATGGCTTCAGCACCGATGCCGGCGGTGAAGCTATCGGGGCCATGTTCGTCAATCGCCTGATTGAACTGATCTTCATTAAGGAGCTGGCGCTCCTTGAATGGCGAGATGCCTGGCTCGGTGACGATATAGTTCTCAAAGTAGAGCACGCGCTCGAGATCCTTGAGCGTCATGTCGAGCAGCAAGCCGATGCGGCTCGGCAGCGACTTCAAGAACCAGATGTGAGCCACCGGGGCTGCCAGCTCGATATGGCCCATGCGTTCACGGCGAACCTTGGCGAGCGTCACTTCAACGCCGCACTTTTCGCAGATCAGGCCCTTGTACTTCATGCGCTTGTACTTGCCGCACAAGCACTCGTAATCCTTGATCGGCCCGAAGATGCGGGCGCAGAACAGGCCATCACGCTCCGGCTTGAATGTGCGGTAGTTGATGGTCTCTGGCTTTTTGATTTCGCCAAACGACCAAGACAATATGTCTTGCGGGCTCGCGATCGAGATCTTGATCTGATCGAACGTCGGCACCGGCGTTGTCGTCTTGAAGAGGTTGGTGATCTCGTTCATGTGTTCACTCCGCTGTGGAGACCAGCCCTGCGAGCCGCATCTCTCTGCGATACATCGGAAAAGCGGGGGGCGCTGCCGATGGCCTTGAAACAGTTACAATGGGATCAGGCCTGCAGGGCCCAATCCCATCTCAGTCACATCACTCTGCGGCGGCGGGCGGCAGCAACGGCCGCACCTCCGGCTCATCGGGCGCAGGCGGCTCGCTTGTAATCGAGGCCTGACTATCGAGCAGTTCGACGTTGAGGCCGAGTGCACGCATTTCCTTGACGAGAACGTTGAAGCTCTCGGGCACGCCGGCCTCGAACGCATCGTCGCCTCGCACGATCGCCTCGTAGACCTTGGTGCGGCCTGCAACGTCGTCCGACTTAACGGTAAGCATTTCTTGCAGCGTGTAAGCGGCGCCGTAGGCTTCCAGTGCCCAGACTTCCATTTCCCCGAAGCGCTGGCCACCGAACTGCGCCTTACCACCCAGCGGCTGCTGCGTGACGAGCGAGTACGGACCAATCGAGCGGGCATGGATCTTGTCGTCGACAAGATGGTGCAGCTTCAGCACGTACTTGTAGCCGACGGTCACCTTACGGTCGAACTGCTCGCCTGTGCGGCCGTCGAACAGCTTCACCTGGCCGCTCTGATCGAACCCGGCAAGGTTCAAGAGTTCAACGATGTCGGCTTCACGCGCACCATCGAACACCGGCGTTGCGATCGGCACACCGCGCTTCAGATGCTCAGCTGCCGCCACAAGGTCGGCGTCCTTGATGTTCGCCTTGAACTCGTCGTTGCGGTAGATTTTGCCCATCTGATCGCGCAGAGCCTTGGCCTGCCCGGTTTCGTGGAACTGCTGCAAGGCTTCATCGATGAGACGGCCAAGACCGCGGCACGCCCAGCCAAGATGCGTTTCCAAGATCTGACCGACGTTCATGCGCGAGGGCACGCCGAGTGGGTTCAGCACGACGTCGACATGCGTGCCGTCTTCGAGGAACGGCATGTCCTCGCAGGGCACGATCATCGACACGACGCCCTTGTTGCCATGGCGGCCGGCCATCTTATCGCCGGGCTGGATCTTGCGCTTCACAGCGACAAAGACCTTGACCATTTTCATGACGCCCGGCGGCAACTCGTCGCCACGCTGCAGCTTGTCGACCTTATCGACGAAGCGGCGCTCGAGGCTCTTTTTTGCCTCTTCGTACTGCTTGTTGATGGCTTCGATTTCGCCCTGCGCCTTGTCATTGGCGAGGCCGATTTCCCACCACTGGCTTCGCGGAATTTCGGTCAGCGTGGGCTCGTCGATCTTGGTGCCCTTGCGTGCGCCCTTGGGACCCTTGGCCACTTCCTTGCCCATGAGCGCTTCTTTCAAGCGCGCATAGACGTTGCGGTCGAGGATCTGCAATTCGTCGTCGCGGTCCTTGGCAAGGCGTTCGATTTCCTCGCGCTCGATGGCCATCGCACGCTCGTCCTTATCGACGCCGTGGCGGTTGAACACGCGCACTTCGACGATAGTGCCGGATACGCCGGGCGGCAGGCGCAAAGACGTGTCGCGCACGTCCGAGGCCTTTTCACCGAAGATGGCGCGCAGCAGCTTTTCTTCCGGCGTCATCGGGCTTTCGCCCTTTGGCGTGATCTTGCCGACGAGAATGTCGCCCGGATGCACTTCGGCGCCGATGTAGACGATCCCGGCTTCGTCGAGGTTCTTCAGCGCTTCTTCCGAGACGTTCGGGATATCGCGTGTGATCTCTTCCGGCCCGAGCTTCGTGTCGCGTGCCATCACCTCAAATTCCTCGATGTGGATCGAGGTGAAGATGTCATCAGACACGACGCGTTCCGACAGCAGAATGCTGTCTTCGAAGTTGTAACCCATCCATGGCATGAACGCGACGAGCACGTTCTTGCCGAGCGCCAGATCGCCGAGATCGGTCGAGGGACCGTCAGCGATGATTTCACCGGCCGAAACCTTATCACCCACGTTAATCAGCGGGCGCTGGTTGATACAGGTGTTCTGGTTCGAGCGCTGGAATTTGCGCAGGCGGTAGATGTCAACGCCGGGCTTGGACGGATCGGTCTCTTCCGTGGCGCGGATAACAATACGCGTGGCGTCGACCTGGTCAACAACGCCGGTACGGCGTGCGGCGATCGCAGCGCCCGAATCGCGGGCCACGACTTCTTCCATGCCGGTGCCGACAAACGGCGCCTCGGCACGGATCAACGGCACGGCCTGACGCTGCATGTTAGAGCCCATGAGGGCGCGGTTGGCGTCGTCGTTTTCAAGGAACGGGATCAGCGCGGCAGCGACCGACACCAACTGCTTGGGCGACACGTCGATGTAGCCGACCTTGTCGGGCGTCACCGGCATCACGTCGCCGTTGAAGCGGCAGATCACGGTTTCACCGAGCAGTTTGCCCTTGGCATCGACCTCGGCGTTGGCCTGGGCGACGCGGTGGCGCATTTCTTCCATGGCCGAAAGGTAGACGACCTCGTCGGTCACCTTACCGTTCTCCACCTTGCGGTAGGGGCTCTCGATGAAGCCATACTTGTTTACGCGGGCGAACGTCGCCAGCGAGTTGATGAGACCGATGTTCGGGCCTTCAGGCGTTTCAATCGGGCAGATACGGCCGTAGTGCGTCGGATGCACGTCGCGCACTTCAAAGCCCGCACGCTCGCGCGTCAAACCGCCCGGTCCAAGAGCCGACAGGCGGCGCTTGTGGGTGATTTCCGACAGCGGATTTGTCTGGTCCATGAACTGCGACAGCTGCGATGAGCCGAAGAATTCGCGCACCGCGGCAGCTGCCGGCTTGGCGTTGATGAGATCCTGCGGCATCACCGTGTCGATTTCGACCGATGACATGCGCTCCTTGATGGCGCGCTCCATGCGCAGCAAACCAACGCGGTACTGGTTTTCCATGAGCTCGCCGACCGAGCGTACACGGCGGTTGCCGAGGTGGTCGATGTCGTCGATCTCACCCTTACCATCGCGCAAGCCGACAAGCGTCTTGATCACGGCCAGGATGTCTTCACGGCGCAAAACGCGCACCGTGTCGGCAGCGTCGAGTTCGAGACGCATGTTCATCTTCACGCGGCCAACGGCCGAGAGGTCGTAGCGCTCGCTGTCGAAGAACAGACTGTGGAAGAGGCCTGTGGCCGCTTCGACGGTCGGCGGTTCGCCCGGACGCATCACGCGATAGATGTCCATCAACGCTTCTTGCGTGTTGGAGCTCTTGTCGATGTTCAGCGTGTTGCGGATGAAGGCGCCCACGTTGACGTGGTCGATGTCGAGGATGTGGAATTCCTTGACCTTCTGATCCTTCAACTCGGCAAGCAGCTTGGCATCGAGTTCATCGCCCGCTTCAGCGAAGATCATGCCCGTCGTCATGTCGACGATGTCTTCGGCGATGTAGCGGCCAGCAAGGTCTTCCGATGCCAGCAGCACTTCCTTGAGGCCACCTTCGGCAAGTTCACGCACGCGCCGCGCAGTGATCTTTTCGCCGGCCTTGGCGACGATATCGCCGGTCTTGGCATCGGCCAGATCGGCAAGCGGGGTCATGCCGCGCATCTTCTGCTGGTCAAATGGCAGCTTCCAACCGCGCTTTGATTCCTTGATCGGAATTTGCTTATAGAAGGTCGACAGGATTTCTTCGTCGTCAAGGCCCAGCGCGTACAGCAGCGTCGTCACCGGCAACTTGCGGCGGCGGTCAATGCGAACGAACACGACATCCTTGGCGTCGAACTCGAAATCGAGCCACGAACCACGGTAGGGAATGATGCGGGCAGCAAACAGCAACTTGCCCGAGGCGTGCGTGCGGCCGCGGTCGTGATCGAAGAACACGCCGGGTGACCGGTGCATCTGCGAGACGATCACGCGCTCTGTGCCGTTGATCACGAACGTGCCGTTCATGGTCATCAACGGCATATCGCCCATATAGACGTCTTGTTCTTTGACGTCCTTGATCGACTTCGAGCCCGTTTCTTCGTTCACGTCGAATACGATCAGCCGCAGCTTGACCTTCAGCGGCGCCGAATAGGTCATGTCGCGCTGCATGCACTCGTCGACGTCGTACTTGGGCGGCTCGAATTCGTAGCGCACGAATTCAAGCGTGGCCTTGCCGGCAAAGTCGGAAATCGGGAATACAGACTTGAAGACGGCCTGCAAGCCAAAGTCACTCGAACGGCCACCAGGGGGTTCCTTGACCATCAGGAAGTCATCGTAGGAACTTTTTTGAACCTCGATGAGGTTCGGCATTTTCGCAACTTCGCGAATCGTGCCGAATTGCTTCCGGACGCGCTTTCGGCCGTTGAACGTGTCAGCCATTTCCGCTCCTCATATATTCCGCCGGGATGACGCCCCGGCCTTGATGCCAATCGTCGTGCGAGCCGCCAAACCCGCACTGTAATTCTGACCGAACCGTCTGAAACGGTTCACCGGAAGCTCCTCAATCCGGGAGCATCGGGTGAAACGTCTTCTTTAGTGGCGCGTTACGACTCTCCTTCGTCGAGCCGCCCGCAACGCGCGTTAGAACTTGTTAGTTGCGCGTTACGACTCTCCTTCGTCGAGCCGGCCGCAACGCGCGGTAGAAAAGTACCCGGCAACCGGCAACCAGCACCTTTCGGTGGCCAGTTGCCGGATGCCAGTTGTCATTACTTCACGTCGACCTTGGCGCCCTGGTCTTCGAGCTGCTTCTTCAGCTTGGCAGCTTCGTCCTTGGTCACGCCTTCCTTGACGGCCTTGCCGCCGGCTTCGACGAGATCCTTGGCTTCCTTCAAGCCAAGGCCCGTGATCGCGCGGACTTCCTTGATGACGTTGATCTTCTTGTCGCCGCCGGCGACGAGAATAACCGAGAACTCGGTCTGCTCTTCAGCGGCAGCAGCCGCAGGGCCTGCAGCGACGGCAGGGCCAGCCACAGCAGCGGCAGCCGAAACGCCCCACTTTTCTTCGAGAAGCTTTGCGAGTTCTGCAGCTTCCAGAACCGTCAGCGACGACAGGTCATCAACAATCTTTTCGAGCTTCGACATTGTTTAGTTTCCTTGAGGTTTGAACGTTTGTTGCTGGTGGCGCGGCCCCATGATTGGAACGGCGCCTTGTTTTGTTGCCCTTCGATCAGGCTGCTTCGCTCTTTGATGCCTTCGCTTGGATGACCCGTGCGAGCTGGCCACCCGGCTCCTTGACTGTGCGAGCGATCTTTGTCGCCGGCGCATTCAAGAGACCGATCAGTTTGGCTCTCAGTTCATCCAATGACGGCAGCTCGGCGAGCGCCTTCACGTCTTTCGCATTCAGAAGGGTCTTGCCCATCGCGCCGCCGAGGATGACGAGCTTGTCGTTCCCCTTGGCATACGCAACGGTGGCTTTCGCCGCCGCAATCGGATCCGCTGAGAAGGCCAAAACGCAAGGCCCCGTCATCAGTCCCGAAATATCGGCATTTCCCGTATCCTTCAGCGCAAGCTTCACCAGCTTGTTCTTGGCCACCTTCACAGCCCCGCCCGCCTCTTTGACGCGCTTGCGGAAATCTGCGGATTGGGCAGCCACCATGCCGGTGTTGTGGGCCACCACGATCACGCCGGTGTTTTTCAACACGCCGTGAAGTTTGGTGATGAGCTCTTGTTTCGCAGCTCTATCCACTTCAGCTACACTCCTGGTTGCGGCCGTTGGCTCTTTGCAGAGCCCCCGGCCAGCGGGTTGCACCTTGCCACTGCGATCAAAAAAGCCCATCGGGCCGATCTCAGCAGCGCTTGTCCTGTCCTGACCAAAGCGCTGCGCGAGCAGCGGCTGAGGTGCCGACCCAGAAGGTTCAAACCGGAAACCGCTCTCCCCTTTCGAGGCGCAAAATCCGGATCGTCTCCCGTCTCATGAGGGCTTCCAGCAGGCTGGAACTTAGACAAGGCTCAGCCAATCGGCGCCGCCTTGAACCCCACACTCTCGGACAGGCCCTGCGCCAAAAACCTTTCGGGCTCTGGCGCAAGGGTTTCCGGCTTTGACCCCGGAACTCCGGTTGTGCCGTATCAGCCCGCAGGCTGAGCCGACGCAACGCTCGCGGTTTCGACCTTCAAGCCCGGACCCATGGTCGAGCTGATCGAAACCTTCTTGAGATATGTGCCCTTCGATCCGGCAGGCTTTGCCTTCACGACGGCATCTACGAACGCCTTGATGTTCTCTACCAAGGCTTGCTCCGTGAAGCTCGCCTTGCCGACGCCGGCATGAACGATGCCAGATTTCTCGACGCGGAATTCCACCGAGCCGCCCTTGGCGCCCTGAACGGCACCGATGACGTCCATGGTCACAGTACCAACGCGCGGGTTCGGCATCAGGCCACGAGGGCCGAGCACCTTACCCAAACGGCCCACAAGACCCATCATGTCGGGCGTTGCGATGCAGCGGTCGAAGTTGATCTGGCCCTTCGATACGATTTCCACCAGATCTTCCGCACCGACGAGATCAGCTCCCGCGTTCTTGGCTTCTTCGGCCTTGGCACCACGGGCGAAAACCGCCACGCGAGCCGTGCGGCCCGAGCCGTTCGGCAGGTTGCAGACCCCGCGCACCATCTGATCGGCGTGCTTCGGGTCAACGCCGAGGTTCATGGCGATTTCAACGGTCTCGTCGAACTTTGCCTTGGCGCGTGCCTTGATCAACTTGACGGCATCGTCGATGCCGTAGGCCTTGTTAGCATCGATACCGGCCTGCACGGCAGCGTTGCGCTTGCCGCCGGCGAGTTTCGCGGCCTTCATCTGTTCATCTGTAGCTTTTGCGTTTGCCATGGGCTTACTCCACCACCTTGAGGCCCATCGAACGCGCCGAGCCGGCCATCGTGCGAGCCGCTTGGTCGAGGTCGTCGGTGTTCATGTCTTTCATCTTGACCTTGGCGATGTCGCGCAGCTGCGCCATCGTGATCTGTCCGGCAACGTCGCGGCCAGGGTTCTTCGAGCCGGAGCCCGGCTTGCCGGTCGGCTTCAAACCTGCAGCCTTCTTGATCAAGAAGGTGGCCGGCGGCGTGCGCATTTCGAACGTGAACGAGCGATCCGAAAACACGGTGATTTTCACCGGAATCGGAGTACCTTGTTCAAGCTCTTTGGTCTTGGCGTTGAACGATTTGCAGAATTCCATGATGTTGACACCGCGCTGACCGAGCGCCGGCCCGATGGGCGGCGAAGGGTTCGCGGCGCCAGCTGGCACCTGCAGATTGATGTAGCCGTCAATTTTCTTTGCCATAGGTTCCCCTAGTTAAATCGAGCCAGCGTTTGGATTGTCGTCCAACGCCGGTCTCAGGGTTAGCGGTCTGCGGATTGAAGCGGCGCCCCAACCCTCCCGCACATTTGCCCGCTCAAGACCTGCCCAACGGCTGGCCTCTGGCGGGCTCTCAGCACAAACGCGCTGAATTCAATTCATATCTGTCTGCCGCCACATGCCTCCCGGGGATCCGCACCCCCGGGCAACCGGCGGACTTACGATGCCACCTTTTCGACTTGTCCAAACTCCAATTCGACAGGCGTTTTACGGCCGAAGATCGAAACGCCAACTTTGAGCCGCGAGCGCTCTCCGTCCACTTCCTCGACTTCGCCCTGGAACGAAGCAAAGGGGCCATCGACCACTTTAACTTGCTCGCCAACCTCGTAGATGACCGAGGGCTTCGGCCGCTCGATGCCATCCTTGACCTGGTTGAGGATGCGCATCGCCTCGGTGTCGGAAATCGGATGGGGCTTGTTATCGGCCCCCAGAAAGCCTGTGACCTTTGGCGTGTTCTTGATCAACAAGAACGCGGCATCCGTCATTTCCATTTTGACGAGCACGTAACCGGGCAAAAACTTTCGCTCTGCCTGTACCTTGCGGCCGCGCTTGACCTCGATCACTTCCTCGGTCGGCACCATAACTTCGTCGAACAAATGCTCAAGTCCGCCCGTTTTCGCCCGCTCTTTGATGGCATCCGCCACCTTGCGTTCGAAATTGGTATAGGCATGAACAATGTACCAGCGCTTGGCCATCTAGCTTCACGTCTCTCTCAAAATCGTCAAATCGCCGTCCAAGACCGTCTCTTCAATACGATAAACTCAAATCGCCGCGCCGCCCGGCCGGGGCCTGCAGCAGCGATAGATCATTTTCCAATGCCAAGAATAAACCGCATCACTTGCGCAAACACCATGTCCGCGAACATGAAGAACAGCGCAGCCACGGTAACCATAATCAGCACCATCACCGTCGTGATCCACACCTCTTTCCAGGTGGGCCAGGTGACCTTACTGACCTCGTGGCGTACCTCTTGGATGAATTGGAATGGATTGAAGCGTGCCATCAAAATGTCATCCCAGCCGTGATGCGACAAATCGGCACATGGCCTCCAAATCTCTTTGGAAGCCTGCGCCGTCCTAGAAGTCTCAAGCGGCTAGGCCGCAGTCCGTCTATTCCGCGTCAATCCAAGCCCGTGAACTTGAACCGCCCACGCCCACAGCCGTAAAGCTGAGGTTCTTGGCAGGGGCGGAGGGGCTCGAACCCCCGGCCTTCGGTTTTGGAGACCGACGCTCTACCAACTGAGCTACACCCCTGTACAGCGCGAAATGATCGCACTGCAACGCAAGAGGGCGGTGCTTAACTCAAGTTTCGGGGTTTGTCACGGCCAACCCGCTAAGAATTTCGCCAAAAATGGCTTGCCCGCTTGCCGCTTGCCGCGCTCCGGTTCAACGGGTCTCCTCAACGATCACCGCCGTGCCATAGGCCAGGACTTCCGTCACAGCAGCTGCAATCTCGTTGGCGTCGTAACGCATCGCAAGCACCGCATTGGCACCCATTGCCTCGGCGTTCTGAACCAACAGGTCGAACGCCTCCTGGCGGGTCTGCTCGGCAAGCTTGGTGTAAACGGTGATGTTACCGCCAAAGAAAATCTGCACCGCAGCGCCCAGATTTCCGACGACGCTGCGCGAACGTACTGTCAGCCCCTTCACCATGCCAAGGTGGCGCACGATGCGATAGCCCGGCAAATCATTAGTTGTGACGACAATCATAGTGAGGCTCCGGCTTTCAAAGCGTTGGGCGAGACTATCATACAACCGTCCATACCACGAAAGCAGCAGATCCGGCCGAAGTCCGGGCAAGCGCCAATCGTGGAAGGCATTCAAAGCCCGGGCATGTGTTCCCGGGTTACCGCAACGGCGTCGAGGACAGTGTCATTTGAGCGGATGGAGCGGGTGAAGGGAATCGAACCCTCGTCATCAGTTTGGAAAACTGTTGCTCTACCATTGAGCTACACCCGCATTCCTGAGCAATATCAGGAGTCTACGTAACCTGGAGACTGCGCCCGGCCTTGATGCCGCGCAAACCACCTAGCCTCGGCATCTGATAGTAGGTTTCTTGAGACTTGTGAAGTCCACGCCCGCGTGCTCATCCAAGCCGCCACTTAACATTCGAGACTTTGCAAGGATTTCTCCATGAGCCGCCTGCGCGTCCACACGGAAGATCATGCTGGCGACCGCATCGGCTGGCTGCGCGCTGCGGTGCTTGGCGCCAACGATGGCATCGTCTCGACGGCGAGCCTGATCGTGGGAGTTGCAGCAGCCGCGGCTTCTCCCGGCGATATTTTATTGACCGGCGTTGCCGGTCTCGTCGCCGGCGCGATGTCGATGGCGGCAGGCGAATATGTTTCGGTCAGTTCGCAGGCCGATGCCGAGCAGGCTGATCTCTCCCGCGAGCGCCAGGAACTCAAAGACAACGTCGAATTCGAGCGCGAAGAGTTGGCCCAGATCTACGTCAAGCGCGGCGTCGAAGCCGATCTGGCGCGCAAGGTTGCCTTGCAGTTGATGGCCAAAGATGCGCTCGGCGCGCACGCGCGTGACGAGCTTGGTATTTCGGAAGTCACGACGGCCCAACCGGTGCAGGCAGCCGTCGCGTCGGCAGCGGCGTTTGCCATCGGCGCGGCCTTGCCGCTCGTTGCAGCACTTGTTTCACCTGCCAGCCGCGTCATAGCGGTCGTCACTGTAGCCACCCTCATCAGCCTGGCCGTGTTGGGTGCCGTGGGCGCCAAGGCAGGCGGTGCCGATATGTGGCGCGCCTCTGCCCGCGTGACGTTCTGGGGCGCACTGGCGCTTGCCATCACGGCTGGAGTCGGCTCGCTGTTTGGGGCGCAGGTTTAGGCGGCACTCACTTCTTGGGGCCGATGAGCGCTAGAAGCCTATCGTGGTCCAGTGCATCGACACGCCGGCCGTTTTTACCAGTCATCGTTTCCGCCGCGATCAGCACATTGAGAACGGCCTCCTCGACACATTCAACCGCCGCCAAGAACACCGCATCGAGCGTCTCGTTGCCCAGCGCGTCGAAATGCAGTCGCGGCTTTTCCGGCAGCGGGCCGGGATCGTTCGCGGTCGAAAACGCGAGAAAGATATCGCCTGAGTTGTTGCCTGACGGCGTTCCGCCCCGCCCTATGCCAATCGAGGCGCGGCGAGCAAGCCGCTCCAACTGCGTCGGGATTAACGGCGCATCGGTTGCAAGCACGACGATGATCGATCCGGTCTCACGCGGCCAAACCGTATTCTCTGGCATTTTTTCACCTACGCGCGCGCCGCACACCGTCAGCCACTCGCGCAAGCCATGGTTGGCTTGAACCAGCGCGCCCATTGTAAATTCGCTGCAATCCGCACGAAAGCGGCGTGATGCCGTGCCGGTGCCACCCTTGAACTCGTAGCAGATCATGCCGGTGCCGCCGCCCACATTGCCTTCGGCGACAGGGCCCGGCCTTGCCGCATCGATGGCCGCGAGGACATGCGCTTCTGTCACGTGTTGACCGGCGATATCATTCAACCAGCCATCGTAGGTTTCTGCGGCGACCGGTAACAGCCATGTGTTGTCTGCCAGCGCCTGAGGAAACGTTTTTGCCATCCACCGCAACGTTGCGTGATGTGCAAGGCCAACCGAAAACGTGTTGGTGATTGTGATCGGCCCGGTAAACCAGCCGCCGTCGCGGATCCAATGAGACCCCGTCATTTCGCCATTGCCGTTAAGCGAGAACATCCCCGACCAGACGGGATGCAACAGGTGCCCTCGCGCGCGCGGAAGAACAGCCGTGACTCCTGTGCGCACCCCGCTGCCTTCCACCACCGTCGTCATGCCAACTTCTATGCCCGGCACATCGGTGATGGCATTGAGCGGCCCGGGTGTGCCTGGCAGCGGCAGACCAAGACCGCGGGCGCGAGGCCGGCCCGTGGTGCCAAATGAAATTGGATTGTGCGGCGGCGTGCTCACGCTGAGGTCCTCGCAGAAAAGCATCGTCAATCGAGACGCTGACATCTATGCGCAGAACTGCACGCGCGTCGAGACATGAAAAGAGCGGCGGCCTCTCCCCACACAGCAGGCGACGTTGGCAGTGCGCGACACCTCGCATCGAAGCCGCACGTGGCGTGCCAGGCCCGGCCGCTCTATTCAAAAATGGAAATGGCGGGCGGGCTATTTGCTGGCCTGCAATGTCGTAATATCCCAAATGCGCGCGGTTCTGTCGAAAGACGCCGTCAGCACCTGGGTGCCGTCTGGACTGAACGACGCGCCGTCCACTTCTTTGATGTGACCCGTCAGAGTAGCCAGTGCGGCACCTGTCACGGCATCCCAGACTACTGCAGTCTTATCATGGGATGCCGTCACGATGCGGCGTCCGTCGGCACTGAAACTCACGCGCGGAATGAGCCGCTTGTGCGCGCCCTGCAACGTCGCCAGAAGCGCGCCGTTTCGTGCGTCCCAAACTTTGCCAGTCTTGTCGCTCGATGTGGTTACAAACTTCAATCCGTCCGGGCTGAAGGCGGCTCGCAGTGCGGCCCGCTCGTGGCCTGTGACTGTATAGAGCAGGGTGCCATCTTTACTGGACCAAATCTTGGCCGACTTGTCACTTGACGACGTGGCGATGAGCGTTCCGTCCGGACTAAAGGTTGCGCTCGTCACAAGACCATCATGACCCGAAAGAGTAAACAGAGCAGCGCCTGTTTTGCCATCCCAAACACGGGCTGACTTGTCGCTCGACGATGTCACAATCTTGGTGCCATCGGGGCTAAATTCAGCACCCGATAGCCATTCTGTATGACCCTGCAGGGTTGCCAACTCTGCCCCCGACGCGGCATTCCAAAGTTTGGCACTTCCATCGCGCGATGCGGTCACGATGCGCCGGCCATCTGAACTAAACGCGATACTCTCAATCATTTCCGGATGACCGGCGATGTCTGCCACGGCAGCACCTGTCGCGGCGTCCCACACTTTGGCCAATCCATTGCGGCAGGCCGTTGCAACGAACTTACCGTCGGCACTCAATGAGACCGACCGCACCGCCTCGTCATGCCCCGTCAGAGTGAGGATAAGCGCACCTGATTTGGCGTCCCAGATCTTGGCGGTCTTGTCACTGGAGCCGGTCACGGCCCTACTGCCATCCCGGCTGAAGATCGCAACCCAAAGGTCTGCCGTGTGACCTGAAAGCTCAACAAAGGGTAGGCGCTTCACGTCCTCTAAGACTGGCTGTACCAGCGGAGGCGGGCTGTTGGCTTCTTGGGCTGACAAGGGATTGACCGCAAACATCACAATCATCGCCGCACCAAAGAGAGCCGTGCGCTTATCGGAAGGTGCGCCGCGCAGAGGCTCTACGTCACCTTTGTTTGCTCCTTGCATACTCACGCTCCCTAGCAATCGCCGAACCTATTGCTCCTGCAACGGCTTCCACCCAGGATGATCGAAAGTCGCACCATAGGCGTCCAAGGCAGCCGTGATCAGAACGAGACCATCCAACGGGTCAGCCGAGCGGTCCTCCAGGCCCGCGATGCGCGCGCCCTTTAAAATGTCTTCGAGAATTTTATCCAGTGCGCTGAGAGCTGTTGCTGGCGCGCGGCTCTCAGCCCGCAACTGCTTGACCTTACCCTTGATGTAAGCATTGAAGCCGGCAGCCATCGGCGGGGGAAACCGGCGATGAGTGATCAAAGTGTGGTTATCGATGACCGCGCGGCGAATGTCTTCCATGGCCTTGCGGGCGGCTTCGTCTGTCGCGAGTTTTGTAGAGCCCGCACTTCCGGTCCCGGCATCTGCCTGGGAGCGGCTGACGGGCGCGACAGACGCAACGAGTGCCAGCAGCACCAGAGCAGCCAGCATCGGACCTATAACGCGCATAGCTTCGGTCACAACGCTCTCCTTATGGCTTCACCATCACGCCCCAAGGCAGGCGGCCGACGGGAATGGATTTCTCTGGCTTGAGCGTGGCCACGTCTATAACCGTCATATCGTTGGTGAGGCCATTGACGACATATAGTTTCGTACCGTTCGGATCGAGCGCCAGATGCCACGGCCTCTGCCCCGTGAGGATGTAGCTTTTGATTTCATGCGTCGCTGCATCGACGACCGCGAGCCGGCTTGCGGTACTGAGTGCAATGAACGCGACCTTGCCATCCTGGCTGAACCGGATGCCCATGGGTTGAATAAGTTCTGGCCGCACTCCTGGAATTTCAAAGCCGAATTTCTTGACAGTCTTGAACGTCTTCGCATCGATGACAGAAACCGTTCCTCCGATCTCGGCTGAAACCCACACGTGAGTGCCGTCTCTGGTGAACTCGGCCACGCGCGGACGCACATCGACAAGCACATTGGCAATGACTTCCAGGGTTGAATTGTCAATAATGTGCGCCATGCTCGTTTGTTCAGACGTGGCGACAGTGATCTTGTCGTCAGGGCTAACCGCCATGCCCTCAGGCTCGACCCCAACCGGGATCTCGGCCAGAATCTTGCCGTCGGAGCGCTGCAGAACCGTGACCATTCCGTCGTCTTCATTGGCGACATAAATGCGCTCGCCTTTGCTATCGATATCGACAAGTTCGGGGTCAGGGCCTGATGGAAGCGTGCCAACAACTTCCAACTTCTCAGTGTCAATAATATCGAGCCGGTTGTCGTCGCCAATGCAGACGATTAATTGCTTGAAGTCCGGCGTCAGCACCATGCCGCGCGGGCGCTGGCCTGTTGGTATGACCTTGACGACTTGCAGCGACGTGCTGTCGATCACCGTGACCGTGTTATCTTTCTCGTTGCTGACAAAAATTGTAGCGGCGTGAACAGGCGCCACCATCAGACTCGCCAGCATCACAACGGCAGCAGTCAATCGACGTCTCATGAAGAACCTTATCAGGGCAGGCGACAGTGGTTTGGACATCATTTGTTCATCCGGCATTTTGTTTCTGGGCGGTCAACACCCAAGGTGTCTGTCTGGAATTTCTGATGAAGGAATCCGTCTTGCGGCGAGATTGAAACCAGCGCGCGTGGACCCGAAAGCAGGATCGGCTGGCGCAACTGCTGATCCCAATCCCGGAAGGTCATGCCTTGACCTTTGAAACCAGCAATCTCAAACTCCTTGGACAGCATGTAGCGCTTCAGGACGGCAGGATCATTTGAGGCCGTGCGCAAAACCGCCTCACCAAAAACACGCACAGCGAGCCAAGCATAGTAATCGCGTTCCGTCATCGTCCGGTTGGCTGCGCGTTCGAAACGGTTTTGCATTTGCGTTCCGGCATACTGCTCGAACGAGCGGTGCCAGCCGACGGCGGTCAAACCATGCGATCCCACCACAGGGCGCGGTTCATAAGTGCGATAAAGCAAATAGTCGCCAAACGTCTCTTCAGGATCGGCGACGAAAACCACGTCGTAACTCGTTGATGTCTGCGTCAACAGCGGCATTTGAGTTTGGATTTGCTGATGGCCGCTGTCGGTGCGCCGCGAGCCAGCCGTGTACGCATACAATTTTTCCTCGACAATTTTGTTGCCGAACTTTGTCGCCGCGCGCTTGATGGCTGCGGCGTACTGCACGTCCTTTTTGCCCTGCCCCGAAATCAGCAACCATTTGCGCCACTTCTTCCAGACCATGTATTGCGCCAATGCATCCGCGCGCATCGCCCAACTTGGGCTGAGATGGAAAACATTGGCGCGGCAGTTTTCCTGGCGCAGTTCGTCATCACTCAATCGCGCATTGAGAATGATCGCGTCTGCGGCTTCTGGAAGGTCTGACACGGCGAGCAGATCATCCGCCTCTAAGTCGGCGATAATAAATCGGCGGCCGCTTGCTAAAAGACTCTTTGCCTTGGCAACGATGTCTTGATCCGCAGGGAGGCGCACTTCCTCAAGCGTGTGATGCTGGCCGATCAGGCGGCCGGTCATATTGTTTTCTTTGAGCGCTACGCGCGCGCCCTGCACGCCATCGTCCGTTAGAACCTTGTCAAGCAGCGACAGCGGGGGCGGATCGGGATATTGCTTTCCGAGATACAAGAGATGCGCCTCAACCGCGGGCGGCACATCCGGCGCTGCAAGTTCATTATTGGACTTTACGCCCTCACCAACGGGAGCGGCCGGTGCATCCGCCGCGGGATTAACCGGCCCGGCTGCAAATGCGCCGCTGCAGTGCCAGCCTGCAAGCGCAGTTAGGCACATCACCGCACTCATAATCACTGCTCTCGACACACAATGCCTCGCTGTTAAAGCGGATCCGAAGTCACGCGCCGAAGTAAAGTCCAAAAGCGAGATGCTATAACGTAGCGCCAAACTGCGATATCAAGGACAGGGGCTTCTCCGTTTCTTGGCCGCGATACGAACCACGAAACGCCCGGGACGATCAATGCCGCCCCGGGCGCAGGGGCCAACTACCAATTCTTCTTTTCCGGACGGCCACCGAACACGGAGCGGACGTAAGCGATAATCTTCCAGAGCTTCGTTTCGTCCTTGATAATTTCCTGATACGGCGGCATCGGACCCGTTACGGCCTCCTTGGCAATCGGCGCATAACCCGCCTTTTTCAGCTCGACGCTGCCAAGCGTAATGAGACGGAACAGCGTGTCATCGTCGCTGCCATAGACCCACGTCTCGTTGGTCAACGGCGGGCACATGCCGCCGCCGCCGCCGCCGCCGTGGCAGCCGTTGCAGCTGTTGCCGAGATATAACTTCTTGCCCTCAGCGATCGCTTCGGCATTGCCTGTATAGGGATTTTTGAGCTTACCCTTTTCCGTCGACTTGACACGTTCGATCGGGCTCATCGCGCCGCCAGCAGGTGCCGCCGCAGTTTCACCGGCAGCAGCAGGGGCCGCGGCGGCTGGAGCGGCTGCAGGTGCAGAGGGCGCCGCAGCTGGCGCTTCGCTCTTCTTGGCTGGATCGTCTTCGGCATTCGAGCATGACGCAGTGACGGCCATTGATGCCCCGATCATCACGGCAACAGCAATAGACCTCATATTTCCAAGTTTCAGCACGTCTCGTTCCTTCCCCTTGATGCAACCCTTAAGCGGGCCGCTTTCATTTTATTAAGTCGAAGATCCTGTTCGCACACAGCGCTGGCCAGCCTGGCGGCACCAATGCCGGTGTTGTTCTTTGCCTCTCAATTTGGACCTGCTCCCTCGAGTAGTTTTAAAAGTGAGACAACGGCATTATTTCCATTTTGTTCTGCAATGGCAGAGGCCGTTTTCCCGTCCGCGTTTCTAAAGTTGCGATTTGCTCCCGCCTCGGCCAGCAGGCCAACGATGGGAGCATTATTGTGAGCAGCAGCCAGAATGAGCGCACTGACGCCGGATTTGGCTACAGCATCGACATTAGCCCCTCGCTTGATCAGAGCACTGGCGATGTCCACAGGGCCTGGATCTTTCGGGTTCCATTTTTCAACCCGCGACACGCCAGCACCCAAAGTCAGGCGACGCGATTCTTTGCCGGAGGCCAGCATCAACGGCGTCAGCGCCGCATCGCCCACAGCCGTCTCAACCGGAGCCCCACCGTCGATCAAGGCCATCGCCGACTTGTAGTGATCTTCAATGATGGCAAGCGCCAGCGGCGTAAAACCATCTTTGGTAAGTGCATCCAAGGCTGCACCGCCAGCAATCAACGCAGACACCGTTTCGGGATGATTGCGCAGCACAGCATGATGCAGCGCCGAGAAGCCATCCTGATCGAGCGCATTGACGTCGGCCTTCAATTCAATCAGCAGTGCCACCGCAGCTGCCGCTCGATTTCGGGCTGCCCCCTGCAACGGCGCGTAACCTTGATTGTTGCGCCGGTTCACGTCGGCGCCGCGCTCGACCAAAAAGCGGATGCGCTCCAGATCTTCAGCCAGCACAGCGTTGGTGAGTTCCAGATTGATGTCGGCGCCATCGGTCAGCCAAGCTTCCAGACGTTCTCTTGTTACCTTCTGGTCTGGCGCAACCGGCGGTGGCGTCGCTGGCGCAATATAGTCCCTCGTGCGGGTATAGGCGCCGTGTGCTGGCAAATCACCAGCGACGATGCAACGGCTGCACTGCACCAGTGGTACACCGTAATCGCGCAGGATTTTTTCAATATCCGCTTGGCGCGCTTTCAATGCGAGATCGAGTTTGTACTTTAACACCCAGTCAACTTTGCGAAGGCCCAGCGCCAGTTCGAATTCCTGCGGGATGTCGTCTTCCCAGAGGTTGACCGGCTGAATGATCAGCGGCTCGCCCTTCATGGTCTTGACCCAACCGGCGAACGGCCCCCAAACACCAGCAACGTCGAGTTTTCCGTCAAGCACCTGTTGCACTTGCTGCCAGGGCTGCGCCTCCGGTTTCAGATCAGCATTGTGGCTGACCACGTGCAGCTTGACGTTTTCGATGATGCCGCGACGGTTGAGCGCCGTGCGCAACCCCGAGGTCTGGTAGACTCCGATTGTGAGCTTGCGAAGCGCGGGATCATCGAGGCTCTTGATGTCGATGCCACGATCACTGCGATAGGCAAGAACATAGGTGGTTTTGTAGATCGGCTCGGTTGCGATCGTGCCATCGAAGCCGACCGGCAAATCGAGGAGCATGTCACAGTCGTTGGTGTCGAACGTCTGGCGGGTGATGCCGCGCATGAGATAGGGCCGCCAGAAATATTTGACCTCAGCGCCAATCTCAGCGGCAACCAATTCAATGATTTTGTTCTGGAACCCGGCGCGGTTGATATCCGACAGCGGCATATTACCCGGATCGCCGCACACGCGCAGCGTCGCCTGACGGCGCTCAGCGGCAGCCTTCTTGAGCGCGGTGTGATCACCTGCAGTCAGCGTAATCTGCTGCTCCAGCCGCGTGAACGCAGCGCGCAGAGCGGTACTGATCAAGTCGTCCGCCATCTTGGCATTGGACGTCTTGGACTCGGTAGCCGTCTGCGCTTGTGCGGCACCAACGAGCGGCAAGGCCACGGCAGAGGCGGCGAGGGCACGCACCACTGCACCACGAACAAAACGTTTCACCTTTGATTTATTCCTTGATCACCTGCGGCGGCGGCCTTGCCGGACCTGCTGTACGGATATCGCGACGATACGCCCGGCAGCCTTTGCAGGTTCCCGGGCGCATTTACTCCGCCACACGTCCGTCAGCGGACAGACGTGTGTTGTGCAGGCTCAATCACCAACACGGAATGTGAACAAGGTGCCGCCCTGCGGGATCTTGTCCAGGTTTGCGGCCTTGGTCATGGCCGTTGCACCGATCGCACCGAACTTGTCGTTGAGATCGAGGCCAGCCGTGACCGGCACGCCGATCCAACCACCGATGCCCGACAGGATCGAGACATACTGCTTGCCCTTGATCTTGTAGGTGATCGGGTTAGCAATCGAGCCCGAAGCGAGCTTGCGGCTCCACAAGACCTTGCCAGTCTTGCGATCAACAGCGCGGAAGTCACCACCCAGCGAACCGTAGAACATCAGGCCGCCATCGGTGACAAGCGTACCGCCCCAGTTCGGATACTGGTCGGGGATCTCCCAATCCGTCGTGCCAGCGAGCACGTCGAACTTTTTGATCTTGCCAGTGGTGCCGGGCTTTTCCGGGAACATGAACACGTTGGCGAACACGTAGACCGTGCCCTGCTGCGTGTGCGAGCGCTCCTGGGGTTCCAACTCCATGCACCAGTTGTTGGTCGGGCAGTAAGCTTTGGTCGGCTCCTTCGGATCGATGGAGCAGGGCTGTTGGTCCTTGCCACCCATGGCCGACGGGCAGGCAGCAACGTTGCGGCCAAGTTCCAGCGGCGAGTGCTTCTGAACCTTGACCGGACGGCCGGTCTTCATGTCGATCTTCTCGGCCCAGTCCGTGGTGACATACTTATTGGCGCGCAGCAGCGTGCCGTCGGTACGATCAAGGACATAGGCAAAGCCGTTGCGGTCAAAGTGCACCAGCGTCTTGCGCTTCTTGCCGTCCACGTCCATGTCGACGAGGATGTTTTCGTTGACGCCGTCATAGTCCCACTGGTCGAACGGGGTCATCTGATAGGCGAACACCGCTTCACCGGTATCAACCTTGCGGCCGAAAATGGTCATCGACCATTTGTTGTCGAACTCGCCGGTGTTGCACTCGTCGTGGGTCTTCTTAGCGCAACGATACGAAGGAGACCAAAGACCCGGGTTGCCGGTCGAGTAGTAGACCATCTTGAGTTCTGCGTCGTAGCTGAACCAGCCCCAGGCAGCTCCGCCGCCGATCTTGTAGTCTTCGCCCAAGTGGGTCTTGATGCCAAGATCGGTGCCAGCGACGCCGAAGTGCGGATTGGCCTTGTTGGTGTCAGCCGACAAGCAAACGTCCTTGTCAGAACCGGTCGAATGGCACTTCCAAACTTCTTTGCCATCCTTGAGATTGTAAGCCGTGACGCGGCCACGGGCAGCGAACTCATCACCGCCGAAGCCGACGATCACAAGATTTTCTGCAATCAGCGGAGCGTTGGTGATGGTCTCACCCTTTTCCGGCCAAGCGTGCTTGACCACCCAGGCTTCCTTACCGGTGGCTGCATCAAGTGCGATGACGAAACCGTCCAGGGTGGCGAACACCACCTTACCGTCGGCATAAGCCGGGCCACGGTTCACGGTATCACAGCATGCGCGGGGAACGGCCGATTCGTCACGGTCGGTCTGCTTGACGTAGTTCCAGATCTGCTTGGGATTGTCCGGGTCAGACAGATCAAGACCCTGGACAATGTTGCACTTCGACATTTCGGGGCAGCCCGAGACAAAGAACATCATCGGCTTGCCGCCGACGTCTTCAATCACGATTGGCTGGCCTTCGTGACCGCGCAGAGCGCCTGTCGACTGCGACCACATCATCTGCATCTTGGAGGCGTTGCCAGTATTGATGTCGGCCAACGGCGAATGCCGCGTTAGTTTATTGTCACGGCCGGGTGCGCCCCACTCGTTGGGATTGGCGGCTCGCTTTTCAACTTCGGAATTGGCAAGGACAGGTCCCGCCATTCCTAGCGCAGCAACCAACAGGCCGCCTGCCAGGGTAAGCAACTTTCTTTGTTTCATCAGTGCTTCCTCTCCTGAGTTTAGTCTTCCATTCGCGACCGCAGGAGGCCCAAAAGCAGCGCCCCAACGTTTCAGGCTTCCACTTGAAGACGCCCTGCTGCACGCGACTAGAACCGCTTATCTTGCGGGTGCACTTAAGTGGCTTCGCACGGTTACTTCACGCTCCCGAGGAGACAGGGACATGGAGTAGAGCGCGCATTGGCCAAGCCTTAAGGTCGGTGCACTTTCGGTCGCAGCCGCAACAGACGCCACGGGACATATTCCCGATCTATTTGTGCTCGCATCCCAATTTTATTTTCTTATTCTGGAAATAGAAGCTTCCTTGCACTGCAAACAAAATCGGGCGCAAAAGGAAAGCCAAGACGGACAAAAGAAAGGGAAACGCATTTCATGCCGGCACGAGATTACAAAAAAAAGGCTAGGCTTCGAGACCACCAAGGAGGAGAGGTCGTCACGAAGTCTAGCCAAGTTACGCGTGCCTTGTTGTGTTACTGTGTAACATGCAGGCTGGCGATGGGATAACTTCCCCTTATATGGAGGTTTAGCGCCGCTTCACGGACATGTGATCTTGGCAACCAGACTGCGCAGAGGCGCCGTCATCAACGGCGCTTGCTCTCAAGGGAGACCCGGATCAAATCGGCAGTGCGTTCGAGCCCGAGTTTCGACTTCAAGCGCGAGCACGAATTGGCGACCGTTTTATAGGCAATCCCAAAGGTGCTGGCGATTTGATTGAGCGTCTTTCCCTCACCCAGCAGCCGCAAGATTTCCACTTCTCTGTTCGTCAAATTGCTGAAGGGATCTTCTGAAGTGCCCGGTGCAAAGGCCAATTCACTGGCCAATTCGCGATCAAGATAGTTTTCACCGCTCGCAACCTTCATCACCGCGGTCACCAACTCGTCGGCCGCCGCACTCTTGCTGACATACCCCATGGCGCCAGCACGAATAGCACGAGACGCGTAGCTCGTTTCCGAATGCATGGTGAACATGACGATGCGCGCGCCTTTTGATTCGCCTCTAAGCCGCTGCAAAAGTTCTAGTCCGCTGCTGCCGTTGAGGTTGACATCGAGCACCGTCACCGTCGGCTGCGCTTTGCGGAAAACCGTCAACGCCTCGTGCGCCGTACTGGCTTCGAGAATTTCAGCACCCGGGATCGTACTAAGCAGTCGCCGCACTCCTTCACGAAGCACGGCATGATCGTCAACAATAAGAATTTTCATGCAACGGCCGCCTCACGCCCAAAGCCGGTCCGATTCAATGCCGGCGTCATATCATTTGATGGGAGAGGCCGGACAGGAAGCTCGGCGCGCACCACAACACCGCGCGCATCCGAAGTATTCGAAACGGTCAGCACCCCACCCAGGTTTTGAGCGCGCTCTTTCATTCCAAGAATTCCAAATCCACACTCCTGTGGTCCGGCCGCCTTGAGGCCACCGCCATCATCTGACACTTCGACAACCAGCATCCCGACGACTTCATTGACACCTATTTTGACCCGGCGCGGCGAGGAATGCTTGAGAGCGTTGTTCACACTCTCCCCAACGATGGCCTGAACCGCGCCATCAATTTTTGCGCCCCAACTCGTATCGGGAATTTCGACGGTGAATGACAAGTGCGGGTTGCGCCCCTTCCAGAACTCGATCAGGTCATCGATGGCACCATGCAGTCCAAGCGCGTGAACGTTGCTCGGTCGCAGCTCCCCAAGAATGGATTTGACATTGCCCTTCATCGTACCAACAGCGTCTTGAATTGACTTGGCGTGTTCGGCAATTTTGCCATTTGCCTTGTCGCTTGAAAGCCGCTGAATGGCCATCGCATCGACGCCGACACAGAACAACAACGGGCTGACTTCGTCATGCAGATTTCGCGCGAGTTCAGCACGTTCCTCCTCCTGCACCGCTTCGAGTTGCACGAGCAGGCCGCGGTTGCGGCTCTCCATGTCGGATAAATGCCCCACCATTTTGTTGAAACCGCTCGCAAGACTGACGAATTCGCGAGGACCAACTTCTTGCATACGCGGCCCATAATCTCCCCGCCCGATACGATCAAACGCTGCTGTGAGTATGTTCAAAGGCTGCAGCGCCCTCCCGATCACAAGCAGCATAACCATCAATCCAGTCACGCAGAAAATCAGAAGAATTGTGAGAAACAACTTCACGTCGTCCCAGACTTCGGCGATCTCATTGCGCGGATCGGTCTGCAGAACGATTTTGCCGTGACCATTGAAAATAGGCGGCAGCTCGACTGTCACCACGTCGGGCGCGCGGCCCAACAATTGGTACATCCACGCGGGCACTCTTTCCTTTGCGGGCTCAAGCCCCGAGACGGCCGCGACTTTGCCATCGGGATCGATCAGTTGGACGCGAAGATGCCGGTCGCCATCGAAATCTGCGACAAGGAGACGGAGGCGCAGGCGCGGATTGACCACTTCTTCTGCATCATCGACGGCATTGCGCGCTATGCGCGATCCAACAGCGATCGCCGCTTGCATTTCCGTCTCAATTTTATTCAAGGCATGCCGGTAAGTTAGAAAGGCACCAAGCAATAATGTGCCGAACAGCACGAGCGCGATGGTTCCAAGCAATTGCTGGCGTAGCGACACAGCCGAGGCTCCAAATTCTGGACGGATCAATGATACACTATAACATAATGATTGCTATGGGCAAGTATCACCTCAGCTTTGCAACATCACGCCTGTTTGAAGTTAAGCAACGCAACCATTGGGAATTTATCTAGGGGTATTTTCGGGAATTTCTCCCGATTTGATTGTTCGAGCAACCCTGAAGCCGATGCTGAAATTGCGAAAGTCAGCGAAGTTCCGCAGCCGTGACGCCGAACGCATTTTCTCCGGGCCGTAAAAGCCAGATCCGCCGCGAAAGACGTGCAATCCCTCAGCATCTTTCACGGGGCAGTCGTCAGTGAGTAGTGCACTGCCATCCGCAGGCAACCGGGTAGTGTCCTCGCAATAGTAACCTTCGACCCACTCCCAAACGTTTCCATGCATATTGTGCGTGCCCCATGGATTGGGAGCGAAACTATCCACGGGCATCGGTGGTTGACTCCCGGGCTTTGGCCCGCACCCCGAACACACAGCGCGCGCAGTGCCATCGGGATTGTTGGGTTGATCGCCCCACCAAAACGGAGACTTTGAACCCGCGCGCGCTGCATATTCCCATTCCGACTCTGATGGCAGGCGATAGGTTTGACCGGTCAGACTAGTCAGCCAGCCGGCATAAGTGACCGCATTCTCGTAGCTCACGCCGGTGATTGGCCGGCTGGCGTCTGAAACGGCCTTGCCCATGCTCTTGTAATAGAGTCCGGTCCCGGTCACGATGTTTTGCGGATTGTCCGCCTCGAGCCATTCGGGTTGCGGGCATTTTTTGGCCGCAACGCAGGCAGCATATTCGCCGACAGAGACTTCCGTGCGGCCAATGGCGAATGCCTGTAGCTTGACGGTATATTGCCTTTCATTGTCGACACGGCCAAGCTCTGTGTCGGGTGAGCCGAGGAGTACACCGTCGTTTGCCGGCGGCACCACGACCATTTCAGGGCATCCCTTAGTCTGCTCACAATCCCGGAACCCTTGCCCCGATCCAGGCGGCGGCAGCGAACTTGTTGAAGTTCCGGCAAGCGCGGGACCAAATCCTAAGGCGCATATCAGGATTGTTCCCCCAAATGCTCCGGGAAAAAATCCCGACTGCAAAGTTGTGATTGCTTGGAAAATGGAACATGTTCGTTTGGCGCACTGCCACAGGTCAATTGATTTGCGCATTTCTTCGATCTGCTAGAGTATCTTGAGAAGCGCCGTTATATCGATCAGCTTGAAATTTTGAAGTGAAATAACGGTAGCCGTTCTCAAAAAAAAGCCTCGCCAGCTAAAATGGAAGGTATACGCAAAATGTTCGATATTGGAACTGTGCGCCGCAGGCTGCCGTTGATTGCCCTTTGCATGGCGGTTTGCGGGCCAGCCACAGCAGCAGATCCTGACTTGTGGCCGTCGATCCGCGCAGAAGTATTCGGCACGCGCGCCATTCAAGACAGCGCGGCATCGTTCGATCTTTACGCTCCGGCCCAGGCAGCCGATGCCGCGCTGATCCCTGTCTCAATCCGGATTTCGGCAACAACGGTCAGCCGCGCTACTAAACTTACTCTGATCATCGATCGCAACCCTTCACCGATAGCTGCTGTTATCCACTTCGGAGAGGCTTATCGGAATAGTGCCAGCATCGGCGAACGGGTCATCTCAACGCGCATTCGCGTCGACAGCTTCTCGCAAGTGCGTGCGGTGCTCGAGACCGGCGACGGCGGCTTGCACATGGCCGCAAGATTTGTCGCTGGAGCTGGCGGCTGCTCGGCGTTGCCGTCCAAGGATATGGACGCGGCTCTTGCCACCCTGGGCACTGTAAAAGTCAAATCGGCATCCAGCGAAGCGCATGATCCGTTGTGGCGCGAAGGCGTGGTCATGGTACGGCATCCCAATTTCACAGGCATGCAAATGAACCCCAAAACGGGAGCGTTCACGCCCGTACGCTTTGTCGACAAGCTCGATATCAAAAGTGGCGATCAGTCCCTGCTCCAGGTTGAAGGAGGCATATCGATATCGGAGGACCCCAACTTCAGGTTCACATACGCCGGGGCTGCCGCAGACAAGCTGTCTGTTACCGGATCGGACAGTGACGGCTCAAAAATTGCGGGAACAGAGATTGCGTCAGGGTCTTGAACACGACAGTTCTCGATGCTGCTGGCAAGGCCTCTTTGCTGGCGCAGCCTCTAAAATGGCGGCGCACCCTCTTAGCTAGCGGCCCAGCCGCCCGGCGTCACGGCAAATTGGCATTCGAACTCTGCAATCGTAACAGGATGACCAGATGCCTCCGATCTGCTTTGATCCCGTCGCTCTTTTTCGCAACCGACTTTCGAGTGCCTTGCCAGCACTACGCTTGGCCAGCGGTATAATTCTTCTGGCGGCCTTTCCAACTGCCGCCGGAGACACCATCGCCGAGGGCGACTGCCAAAACGATGCTATGATCGTATTCGACGCCTCGGGCTCTATGGGGACCACGGATCGTACACTCAAAGTGCCGCATATCGCGCGCGTCAAGCAGTCGATGGCGCACGTTGTCCCAGAAGTGGCACCGCTGCGGCGGCTGGGGCTCATCGTTTACGGCGAGGGCGAGTACAATGATTGCAACTCCATCGAACTGCGGCTGAAGCCGACGGCGGGTGCCGCCCAAGCGCTTCTGCATGCCGTCGAAAACATCAATCCGCGCGGGCGCACACCGCTGACAGACTCGGTTCGGCTGGCTGCCGAAACGCTCAACTACACAAGTCAGCATGCAACCGTCGTGCTGTTGACCGACGGCGAAGAAACGTGCGGCGGCGACCCATGCAAAATGGCGGCGGCTCTAAAAAAGACCGGCAAAGGCCTGACAATTCACGTCATCGGCTACCGGACGGAAACCTCCGGCTATTTCACGACGCGCTGCATGGCGGACCTCACGGGCGGGCACTATGTTTCCGTATCGAGCGAAGACGAACTTGTTGAAGCCCTGCGCAAAACACTGGGCTGCCCCAACATATCCTCACTCGCACCAGCGCCCGCGACAACGCCACCACAACGCCAGGCATGCCTTAGGAATGATCGTCACTGATCGGATCAGCCTCCGTCCGCGTATTTTTTCAGTCCGAACAGACAAAAGGTGCATCTGTGCTTTCACATCATTCCGTGTGCAGTGCCCTTTTTTCAATGGCACTTGTGCTGAGCCTCCTCCCTGCCTCAACCGAACCTTCATGGGGGCAAGCGCAAACACC
>Ga0247837_1001564_pt1 | contig 46914 bp, 36 predicted proteins | sample LaCtaG_2_FD_187115 | JGI IMG/M metagenome (GOLD analysis project Ga0247837, IMG submission 187115) | Freshwater microbial communities from meromictic Lake La Cruz, Castile-La Mancha, Spain - LaCruzMarch2015_14.5m | ecosystem: Environmental > Aquatic > Freshwater > Lake | place: Spain: Castile-La...
GTCAGCCAGACCATTACCATTATTACGTGGACGAACGAGGGACGTTTGGACTAAGTGGGACAAGGACTGGGAAATAAAGTGACTTAGTTGGGTCTAGAGAAGGTAAAGGTAAGATATTGCACCTCTGCGTTAGAGATAAGCTGCAATTCCTCAGGAAGCCGCGGATAGGCTGGATTTAGGGGAAATTGTATATGGAGTGATAACTTTAGCGCGGGTTTGTTTCGACGAAATCCGCCTTTGTATGTATGTTACAAAGACGTGGCAGCGCTTTCCAGTGTATTCGGCTGAGGTCAACTGCGAGGCTTTATATTGGGTCTGTGCGATGTCTCAGCGCATACCTGTAAAACGTGTGAGTGGAGTTTAGACAGACATATATGTTAGTCGAAGACATCTAAAACTCCGCTAACTGCCAATCACAGCTGCGAGTTTACTTTGTATTTGTCTTCCCTGTCCTTTGCGTGTTAGAGATTCGCTTCCTATGCCCTGTATTCATAAGGAAAGGCGGAGATGTGTGCTTATAGCGCCGCTCAGTCCCGCCATAAGGAACCCAAAGGAAAGCGGAACTACGACGTCCAAACCCAGTGCTTGTAGACTTAGCTTTATTGCCAAGTACTCTATATCGAGGAGATTTGCCGCTGACCCAGGCCCTCTGAGCTTTTCCCTCTCTAATTTAACCTCTCCCGTGTTCCTGGAAGTGAGGGGCCAAAGGATGAGTAGGTCCAGTCAGTACCTCCTTCCTACTCTATATATGTGGAGCATTGGAAACACGGGTTCTGGAGGCATAATAGGGTTGCTTGCATTCCAATACACAGCTCCACTCGCTACATAATCAGTGATTTTCACACTGAAACGTACAGCCACTGCAGTCATTCTGTATAAGCAATGGAATCCACTACCAACCACCTAGCCATTCACAGTCCTCTCTGGGTTTTCCAGAATTGCCCACTGCTGCCATATATAGGCGATTCAGTTCTGTCAGAAGCCGAGGTCTGCTCTACCGCCCACACTCCTTCCTTTCCCCACTATATCCTTCTAGCGGGAAGTGTTCCGAGGGACAGAAGTTTGGACGCTACAATGAGCGATGTGGGCCGCCCGAATTGACAGAGTCGTTGAAAGAGGAAATCAGTTGGGCCAAAGTCTCAAATTTCCCCTCAAAGTCCCGAAACTCCCCTAAATCATCTACGCCAAACGCTCCCCAACTCCCAGGTTATGCCCTTTAGCCGTAGTGCTGTTTTCCTACCTTCCCCTGTCACTGGTAATTTGGACCTGGGCTTTGACTAGATGATTATCTCTTCAAGACAAATCAAGGATAGTAGGCGTCAAAGGCAGTTCGATACCGTCCACCAAACCGCTATATCAGCCCTCTCCTATATTCCAGCCTCTGCAGACAGTGAAGTCGTAAAGCGACGAATCGAAGCAGAAATTCGCAAGTTTGAAGAAGTGAAAGCCGCCTAGCAGCGTCGTATAGAGGACAAAATCCATCTCGAACAAGAGGAATTCGACGAATTTCGGAAGAAACTGAATCGGAGACCCTTTATAGGCTGAGACTTAAAAGACCGACTCGGAAAGAATCGCAAAATCTCCTAATTGGATAGCGATATAAATGCTTTTTTGTCTTAATTTCTGCAATTGTCTTTAGCAGTAGTGCTGACTTCCTATCAAATTTGTTAGTGCTGCTGAAGTTTGGACGACTTTGCATGTCAAAGGGTTATGAGGATATCTGACCGAGGGAAGAGATAAATGGAGGTATGGAGGCTGCAACTGGCTGTTGCCGTGTTGTGGGCGTATGAACAGCTGTGGAATGCGGAGGTAGGCTGGCAGTTTCGCTCAGTCTCAGTAGCAGGCCACAGTTCCGACCTTACCCTCATCGAGACACTCCGACTCGGTACTTGCTCCGGCCAAGAACTCCTCACTATTTCCCCCTCCCGCGCCCCTCCCGCAGAACTCACCTCAGACCGCTGGACTCTCCATACTCCCTGGGCTGACTTAGAAGGCTGGGCACTACAAAAGACCTACCACTCCCTAGCTGTCCCAGCCCAAGACCAGGATTTGTAGGGGATAGGCAGGACCGTAGCGTTGTTTATCAGGGGGCAGGAGTTGGACTGCAGTTACCACTTAACTGTCTCCTTTCACTGTAATCTGTAGACAGCGGGCGGCCTGTGTCCTAGGAATTGCTCAGGAAACGGCGCTTGCAGCGAAGGAAAGTGCAAATGCTCAATAGGATTTACAGGCACGGAATGCAGTTATACGGCCCATTCAGTTTCTCTAGGTTCCGTCGTGAGTATCGACACCACTACTTCTCTAATCGCTATACAGGATGAAGAGGCTGGTAAAGTCCGAATATCGGTACTGAAAGGACTAAATTGCAAGTTTTATACACTTACTAGTGAGTCCGGCTATGAGATTCCCAGTCCTTTATACTACACTAATTCCGCTGATTTAGTGCTTCAACCCTGGACTTTCGACCTCGCAAGTCCCTTCCTAGTCCTCATCACCACTTCCACTCCTCCAGTTCTCCTCTACTTCGCCGCTACCTGTACTCCCTATTCAGCCTCTGATAGTCACTACTCCGGCCTGCTCATCCTCGCTGTAGCATTGGGCACCTCGCTCCCTGCGATTTTCGCAACTCTGATAGTTGCAGTGATTTGCAAAAAAAGAGCGCATAAGCGTAGACAGGTCGCTCAGGAGTTTTCCATCGTCCCGCCTTCTTACAATACCCAGGAAACACACAGTGACTTGGAGCCAGCCTTCCCACTTCAGGTCTTTTCCGCACTGCAAGACCCAATCTGCACCACTTGTATCGTGTGCATGGAGGCCTTTACGGCGGAGGCTGAAGTCAGGGCGCTGCCTTGTGGACATGTTTACCATGGAGTGTGTTTGGAGGAGCTGTTTCGAAGGGTGAGGAAGTGTGGGGTGTGCAATAGGGAGTACCCGAGTGCGACTAAGGAGACTGTAAGGCTGTTTTTGCTTACTGACGTCCTTCGCACTGAGCCCAACGAGTCCACTCTCAACATATCCTCCCCATAAGCCCGATTCTCATACACTTAATACACCCACAGCGGAACTGGTCCTAGTCCATCTAGATCTGCTACTTACCTACCCTCCGCAACACAACTTCTTCTCCGGCTGAGTAGGGTTCATGGCCAACTTGTTAACCACCGGGCTCATAGTGCCCCGTCCCATAGTCCGGCTTTTTAGGTTGTAAATCTCTGTCTAGCGCTCACCCTGTAACAGTCTTTCAAAGGACTCCTTGACTCTGGCTACTGTTATAGCTGAGGTTTCCTCGAACAGCAGGCCGTTAGCGTCTGCGAACTTTTGGGCCATTTCGCGGGGAACCTTGCGAGCGTTGGGGTTGCGGTCGCATAGATCGAGTTTGTTGCCGACCAGCATGACCATGATGTCTGGCTCTGCGTGGTCTCTCAGTTCGTCGAGCCACCGCTTCGCATTCGCGAATGTCTTTTCATTGGTGACCTCATACATCAGCATCGCACCCACTGCCCGTCGGTAGTGCGCACTGGTGATAGCGCGGTAGCGCTCTTGCCCTGCAGTGTCCCAAATCTGCGCCTTCACCGTCCCCCCAGTCTGCAAAGGCACAGTTTTGGTCGCGAACTCCACTCCAATGGTGGACTGCGGGTTCTTGGGCAGCGTGCCTTTGATGTAGCGTGAAAGCAGATGGGTTTTGCCGACGCCTGCGTCGCCCACTAGCACTATTTTGTAGAGGTAGTCGTAGTCCTCTGCTTCCTTCTGCATGTTATTCGGCCAAATGGCCGCAGCATGGACGGCTTTCCAGCTGCAGAGGCTGAGGACTGGCTAGGCGTGGATATTAAGGCTACTCACTTTTACCCTGTTTAGACTGCTCTTTGCAGTGTACTCTGCAGTGATTGTAGCTACTGATATAGAGAGTTAGTGAATGACAAAGGGGGAGCATTGGTTGTAAGTCTGCCGAAGTCCTGCAGGGACACTAGGGTTTCAAAGGCTGCGTAAACCTAGAAATATGGTATAAATGGTCGTCACTGTTACAGGTTTCTTTTTCAGACCTGCAGTTTCCCAGTCTTTTCGAGCGCCCACACTTCCCCAGTTTATCCAATTTGTGTCCTAAAGTGTCAGTTTCGATGCACAGACTCTTTCTCTACTTTGGCCTTTTGTGCAGTTTTTGCTTGTCGAAACAGTCCCGATTTGAAGCGCTGTAGCCTCTTCTTTGCATATCTCCTAACCACGTCACAGCTGTTTTATAAAAATGAAATCACTCACCATAGAGATAGTCCCACAGCCACTTCGAACAGACACAGAAGTACCCAAGACACCTTCACTATACACAGCGACGAACCAGCCTTTAATGACACAGGACAAAGACAAGTGCAGTGCCCTGTTCAAAAGAGTGAAGTACTTGAGGAAACGCCCTTTGACTGAAATTGGGCAAGAGAAATTGTTTAGACCAATGGCAAAGGAGCAAGTTTTGTACTTACAAAAAGTCTTTGAGGCACTGTATTTGTTAGAGGATCAATTGGCAATCGTCCCAGGAATCCCTCCCCAAGGCCTCCCTTCCAAAGCAATTTCCTCCTCCATAAAAATGTCCTCGATGATGTCCAGGCGAGCAGTCCTCAAGCCCACTCCCACCCTCATAGCCATCTAAGCCCTCCTAGCCATCTAAGCCCTCCTAGCTTTCCTCCGACTTAGTCATAATGTCCACACTTGATGAAATTATAGCTAAGAGAAACGCGAACTACCACAAGGCCAAAGCCCACAAGCGCACACAGGAAAGGCACTTGCAGGCGCTCCGGACTCTACAGCGGTTTGAGAAGTGTATGGCGTTTCGATGGAATTGGGTAGACCTGGAGTCGCGCTACCCGGAAACGTACACAGCAGCGGCCTTGCCAGCCGTAGTGCAGGCTGCAGGAATAGGAGGACGGGAAGGACCGCTGTTCGCTGCTTTCGCCTTGAGGAAAATGATAGCAGGCGACTGCGCTCCAATCCTGCACGCAGCCTGCGAAGTGGGTCTGTTGGACCAAGTCGTGCAGTGGGTTGAAAGAAGCGACCAGCCGCAGTTGCAATACGAAGCAGTTCTAATCGCGAGCACAGTGGCGGCCTCCAGCATCAAATACACGCAGTTGCTGGTGGCCCGAGGACTGCTCAAAGGCTTGGTGTGCGCTTTGGAGAGCATCAGTGACCGCACTCGCGAGGAAGCGCTGTCTGCGCTAGCGAACACTGCCTCCGTCTGTGCATCTGCAGCTGACCAATTGGCAGAACTTAGCACAGTCAAGCAGGTCGTGGAGCGCTGTGATCTCTCCAGCAACGCAAACAAATACACCTGCTGGCTACTCAGCACCATCGCACATGGCAAGTCACTGGAAGACATCCAGCACTTCGCACTTCCCTTCCTCCTAGCCCAACTAACGGCTACCAAGGACTTGGAAGTGCTCATTGACTGCTGTCAGGTCCTCAGCTGTTTGTCACACAAAGCCGTGCAAGCACTCATCGACTGCGATGCAGTGCCACGACTCAGTGGGCTCCTCGGGTCGTGTCAGTATGGTGTGCAGTTGGCGGCGCTTAGGACTTTGGGCGATCTTTCCACTGGGAGTGATGGTCAGGCCCAAGCGCTACTGAGTCCTTGCGTGTTGTCGCCGCTGGTCAAAATGGTGGATTCCGGACGGAAACAGATACGGAAGGAGGCGGTTTGGATACTGTCGAATCTGTGTGTAGGTCCTGCAGGACATATTACTCATCTACTAGAGGAGGGGATTCTACCGAAAGTGGTGGCACTTGTGTCTTCGGAAGACTTGGATACCTGCAGAGAGGCTTGTTGGGTCCTTAATAACATCGTCTTGCACGGTAACACACAGCAAGTCCGGACTTTGCTCGATACTCCCTTGGTGTTTCGCTTGTGTCAGATTCTCGCAGAAACCCGAGTTCAAGTCCTCTCCATAGCCCTCCGCTGTCTCAAAGCCCTTCTCCAAGACTTCCAAGAGCGCTTCCCCACCAACGACGGCATCAACCCAATGAAGGAACTGATAGAAGCCTCAGGCGGAGTTCCCTACATAGACGACCTGAAGATGCACGGAAATGCAGATTTACAGTGCATTGCGAGTGCTATTATGAAGGACTTCTTCCCTGGCTTTGACTGCACTGCAGTTTCGGAGGATGAAGACTTCCTGATATGACTAAATCAGCTAGTTTCCCTGCTTGAGTAGCGATATGCTGCTTATTGATGTAGGGAAAAGCGATCAATTGGACTGGAAAAGTGGGCATTTTTGTGAGAAAAGAGACTTATTTTGGTAAATTTGGTGGAAGTTGAGGTCGAAATGCGGTTATTTCCTATGGAATTCGCAAGAATGGACTGATTTTATTGGTGTAATTGGGCTTTGCCTCCTATTACTTGCTGCATTTTAGATGTTAATTGGGAAATAAGGCGATGTTTTCAAGGAATTGTAATGAAAACCCACACATTTGTTAAATCTTTATTAAATTCTAGTTTTCCCATTCTTTCTCTCCTCCAATACCCTCCAAATCCCTCTACTCCCATCCTGCCTTACACCTACTTGGCATTCCTCCCACTGAGCAGCTGCCGCTCAGACACACTGCGGCCCAGCGTCGCTTCCCACCTAAACAGCAGCTCCTCCAGTCTCTGCTCCGACACCCCTTTCCTGCCCCTCCCCCCCTGCTTCCTTACCTTCTGCCTCCGCACAGCTACCTGCCGAGTGGAATTCGCCCTCAGCTGGTTTCCAACCTGCTTAAGAAACTTCCCTCTTTTCCCAGCTGCATAGAGTCTCGCAGCTTCCTGGGGATTGTCTTCGACCAGTAATCGGTCATACAACTCATCAGCAACCGGCATTATTTCGATTTTGTTCCTTTGGGCGATATAGACGTCTTGTCGCTGCTGCCGTTCTCGGGCGTTTTGCGCCTCCTTGAGGCCGGTTTGGCGGAGGAATTGGCGCTGTTGGCGGTGGGACCAGAGGTCGCTGACGTGCACAGAGGTGGGAACTCGCTGTTCGGAGGGCAGAATGAAGGTGTTGAGGGAGGGCAGAGTGGGGTTGAAGGCTTCACTGCTGAAGCCGAAGTCCTCCAGCGTCTTAATGCCCTGAAACAGCGAAGCCGACTTACAAGTCTTCAGGCGAATAGGGGAAACAGGCACTTTCGGCACAATTGTCCTGCGTCGATCAATAGGTCTCATACTAATTACTGATTCTGCAGACCACTTAGAAGACCTCATTTCCTAACGAAATTTAGTCGATTTCTGGCATTGGGGAGTGGGCTTTACCGGAAACTGATCAGTTCGACCTCGAAAATGAGGGTGGAATTGGGGGGAATAAGGCCTGGGTAGCCGCGGGCGCCATAGGCGAAGTCAGGACTGAGGGTCATTCGCACCTTTTGCCCGAGACTCAGCTCTGCCAGGCCTTCGTCCCACCCTTTGATCACTTGGTTCATGCCGAGACGGAAGCTGAAGGGCTCTCGGCGGTCTAGAGAGGAATCGAACTTTTGTCCACTCTGCAAATACCCCGTATAATGCACCATCAGTGTCTGTCCTCTACTCGGGAAGTTGACTCCATCGCCCTGCCTCAGCACTTCAGTGTGCACTCCCATATATTAGCTACCTCACAGCCGCTCCACCCTGAACCGTTCAAAGACCCCTCTCTGCTTCAACTCCCACAGTCTGGTCTGGTGCTGCAGCACCAGGTCCCGAATCAGATTCGGCTGCTCAAGTAATTTGTTCAGCTTCGTGTTAATTTCTCGCATTTCCTCGATTTCGACTAATTGGAGTGCAGTGCGGACTCGCTGAATCGCTAATTGGCCCTTGAATTGGGTATCCTTGTTTCGAATCGGTGGGGAGTCTTGGGAACTGCTGGAAGAAGTGCTCCTTAGGGACAGACTTCGACTCAACATCGGTAGCAGCTTCCCTGCGTCTGCCCCTTTGCGCGGGTCGTAACTCAGCATTAGCATCAGAATGGGCATGTACTCGTTCCACTTCTCTCGTAAGCGCTGAGACACGATCACCATCAACTGGTCTTCGGTCTTGCTGCTGAAGTCCAACATACCAGTGCTGCCGAGGCACTCCAGTAGGGACTTCCCAAGACTCCAGATGTCTCGCTTTTTCAGGACTGCGATTTGCTCGTCTCGGGATAAGGTCTTCAACAAGCCTCCGATTTTCCCACAGAAGTAGTTAGGAGTGTTCCCTGACAAGATCGCCAAATTGCTACATTCCCTCCAGTGTAAGGCCGAGCCGAAGTCCAACACCTTAAAATGTCCGTCCGCAGTCTTGTATATGTTCGTAGGCTTGATATCTCTGTGGACGATTTCCCTGTCATGTAGAACTTTTAGCGCTGTCAACAGTTCGGTAAACATCTTTTTCGCTTCGTCGTCTGTGGCAACTACGGCCTGGTCTAGGCCTTTGCAGGGGCAGTATTCTATGAAAATGACTCGGTTGTCTCCGGTTTGGTCCCAATAGTAGAGAGTGGGGAAGTAGGGTTGCTTGCCGAGGGATTGGTAGGTGTCCAGTTCGTCCCAGGCACTGGTCCTGGTCCAGTACTTTCGAACTAGGAGATTGGGGACGCTTTGTTCAGGCGGGACGAGCTCCACAAGCTGAGCCACGGCTCCCTGCGCCAGAAAAGGCCGAACCACTTGGTGCTGAGGCGTGCCTTTGACTGGGTACTTTCCTCCTACCTGCATTAAATCTACAATTAACCAGAGAGACTGAGAGCTGGGAGCCTGGCTGAGGGAGTTCCCGGGTAAGAATGCAATGGCAGGTCCTGTGGTCCATAATACATATATGGCGCTCTGTCGTGGCTGTTGGTTTGTGCCTGTCAGCCTGAAAAGAACGCTATAGCGACGCATTTTTCAGTGCGGCAGGACCTGTCCTCGCCGCTAATCAAGATGCAACACTCCACGTGCTCATCATTGAATTGAACCGAGACTCCATAGCGTAAGCCGTCTGGCCCAAGCCACGTCGTCTCTGATAGAGATAGCGGCACTTCAGCAGGCTGCAGACATAGGAGTTGCAGGGATGTAGGGGAGGGAGAGGGGAATTGGAGGGAGTGGTTCAGGGAGATAGTGTGAAAGCGGCTTTTAGGGCTGTAGTTGGAGGTTTGTAGGGTGGAATAGGCGGGTGTTAGAGCATTTCTGGGGTTTCTTGGGCGATTTGGGATAGTTTTGGTATTTTCTCCCAGCAGCAGTTTTCACTGTCTTGTTACCACCAGAAGAATGCAAAGCTATCGTAAACTACCAACATCAGACCTTTCTGCAGAAAAGTCCCCTAAATTGCCTATTTCTCTGACAAAACTCAGCTCTAAAGCAACAATCCCCATTTCTACTCTTCCTACTATTACTCACTCTCACACCGCGTCCGCCGGAATGACTCCCACCTCCACCGCCCTCTTCCTATTACTCATCGCAAACTCCTCAATATACGCACCAAACACCTTTTTGATGTAGGAAGAAGTGGACACACTTCGAACAGACCCAGTTTCACTGCCAGTGGAGCGCTTGGAAGTGGACCTGGGTCGGTGGCCGTCTCTTAATAGGGTCACTTTGTTCTCGATGGCGCTGCTGTGGCTGAAGTTGCTGTGGCCGCTGACGTTGCTGCCGGTGTCGGAGATGTCTTCGGAGTGGGCGGAGACGGAGGGGGCGCGGCCTCTGCGAGGGGAAGGGTAGCTGGATTTGTCGCGCAGGCCGCTGCTGGAGCCTGGACGGTCCGTCACTCCTTTGGCCAGATCTTCGATGCCGCTGGTGTCGAAGTTGGGGTCGAGGAAGTAGACTGGAAGTTTCAGCAACTGGAAAAACAGCACCAAGTTCCAAAACAGGACTTTATGCTTATCACAGAAATCCCTCGCCAGCAAGAAATCCGACCCCTCGCGATATATGAGGTTCTCCAGCTCCTTCCTTAGTACCGGAGGACTCAGGAACTCCACCTCCTGCAAGCCCCTTTCCTGCGCCATAGTCGCCGCCTCCGTGTACTCATTCTGGTCCACAGACACATGAAACCTAGGCGTGAAAGCCGCAGAACAGACACACCTAGTGGTGTAATTCGTATACGACTTCTCCCACCCGCCCATAATTTCCTCCATATCCAGCTGATACTCGCAACTAGGACAGTTGTCGGAAGGCAGGAAAACCGCATCGTCTAGACGTAAATTCAGACAGAGACTGCCGGGGGACAGGTCGCTGAGGGCTAGTGGCATTTCCAGCTGGCGTTTGAACTCTTGGCCTTCGGCGACGGCTTTGACGTAGACGCCGTGGGTGCAGGCGTCGGGCTCGATGCCTTGGTTCTTCATTTCTGGGTGGAGGGTACTTTTGAAGAGAAGTAAGACGCTTTCTTTCAAACCGCAATGTCCGCAAGCCGCTATCAACTTCCTGTAAATTTCCTCATCCGGCTTCGCAGACTTTTTCTTCATAGTTTCCAACACGCTCAAAGCAATAGTCATCTGATTCTGCGCCGCCGACTTATACTTAATCATACAGTGCGAAAAAGTCAAAAACCACAAGCGGTACACAGTCGTCATCAAGAACTTCGCCCAGTCTCCAGAAGTGAGTTTCTGCAGCATATCGTCCCTAAGTGACAGCGCAGGCTTCGGCCCCTGCACAGTGGCGAACTGCTTGACCTGTCTCGGCTCTATGAACAGCTCTTCATTCAGCCGTGGGAAGTTGCTGTATATGAACTTCGTCCCGGGCTCGAAGCCGATGTCGTTGACTGTCAGAGTGAGGAATACGTCTGAGGTCTGGTAGGGCTTCACGAAGCAGGGCTCGGCCCGAGTGCGCTTGAACCGCATTGCACTGTGTGGGAGATACTCATCGAAATACGCGTATTCATGGTTGGTGTCGGAGTGAAAGCAGCGACTCTCGATGAAGTGCACGAAGTGCTGCGTTTCGGTCAACTTGTACAGGAACTGATCCGGCTTGTTCGCCTTGTGATAGGTGAGAAAGCCTGCAGTGTTGAAGCAGTCTCTGGAGTCTCGGAACCTTTGTCCTGCCTCTCCAGGCAAAATCAGGTGTCGTTGGTAGGACCTGATGAGAGTAGTCTGCATTTCCAGAAAAGCATCTCTCACTTCGCAAGGGTCGAATGGACGTTCGTCCTCCCTCGGAGCGAAGAAGCCGAAAGCCTCATCAGCCGCTTCTCGCAGTGGGTCGTCCTTGCGGTACAAACTTGCACACTGAGAAAGTCGCCCCCAGAGCTGCTTTTTGGGCTTTTCCGGCAGTCTGGGGAAGACCTCCTGCATCACAATCCGCCCTTCGTCCAAATATATCTTTATCGCGTCTCCTGGAACTTCGATGTCCGGAGTCAGCATTCCCGGGGAAATGCCAATGATGTATGGGAAAATGGTCTCGATGTAGGTCTTAAACTGCGGCGGAAGGACTGGAATGAGGACGCAACTCCACTTGAAGGGAAATATGAGTGCTGCAAGCGCCAGTGCACAATGCGTCAACAGCGACTTTTTCGCACTGATAAAGAGAATCTTCTTTTCCAGCATCGTCGCACTCCACAGTGTAATAATGTCGTCAATCCTCAAACATCGAAAGAACATCTCAAAGCAAAGGTCTTCAGTGAAGAATAAGTGCTTTGCTGGAGGCCGGGAAAAGCGGATAGTCTCGTTGCCGATGGCGTAGTGGATCTCTGTGCAGCCTTGGTCTGGTAGGGGCACTTCTTGCATGAGGTTGCATATCACTCGCTCGATTGGCACGTCGTTGGAGGACATTTGGATGCGGTAGATTTGCTTGAGGATTTGCTTGTAGCGGTCGATAAAGGGCCAGTGCGAAACCAAGCAAATCGCCTTCGGCATGTATATCTTACTGACATCGCTGAGGCGCAAATTGAGCAAACTCGCAATTCCCTGCGAAACCGGCTCATAAAAAAGCAAACAAGTGATATAAATCCTCAGCAATTCATCCGAATCCGCCTCATTCGGGGTCAAAACGACCGTAAAGACTTGCTGCGTCTGCGGCTCTCTACTCAGAACCACACCATCCGGGAAGCAAAACAGGTTGATAGCCTGGGCCAAGGGGGAGTCAGTGTGGTCCTGCCTAGGGAACTTCTCTATGAACATAGGCTTATAAACCACTGCTAACGGGTCCTTTTCTGCATACAAATTACGTCTTTTGAAGCACATAAATTGGATATTCCTCTTCCCGAACTGGAAGTTCAGGTGTTCGTACTGGTCCGGAATCTTCACTGTGCGCTTCACCTTCCCTTCCGCAGTCTTCACAGTTTCAGTCTGCACCAGCTTAATATCCACAATCGGCAGTTCCTGCCCCTGCGCCCGAGCCAGCGTCCTGTACATCAGCACCAGTTTATGTGTGTCCACGTCTTTGGCGCTGAGCAGGGTCGTGAGGTCGTATTGGCCTGCGTAGAAGCGCAGGCCGTTTTCGGTCTTTTTGAGGCCGTGCTTGAGCTTGGCGTTGCCCCAGACGATGTGGACAGGCTCCATGTTGTGGTCTTCGGGGACTTGGAGCACTTTGTCTTCGAACGGCATATAGAAGAGTGCAACCGCAGTAATGATATTCCCATTCGGCGTCCACCCCGACTTCGCCACTCCCTTGAGTCTCCCATACACCACCTCCAGCCACAGCTTCCTATCCCCCACAGTATTCAGCTCCAAGTACACGATAAAGTCTGACTTGCTGCGAATGCTTTCGTCCACTCCCAGGACAATTAGCCGCAGACTGGAAATCACGTTGAGGTTGTCGGCCATGGAGTCGCTGCTTTCTAGGCTGGAAATGCTCACTGGGGCGGACTCGTCCAGGCCGTAGACAGCGAAGTAGTCCAGGATGCGGGGGGCGCTCATTGGTATTATTAGGGGGAGGGTTGCTGGGCGGGAACTAGGCAGAGTTGCTAGATGTTTCTTGCTATGCTAGGGCTAATTCAACTGCATGTAGTGGGATAGGCATTTGACTTCAAATCCACCTTATTTCGCAGGATTTCCGTTCAGTTTCAATCCATCTATGAAAAGTGGAACCGCTTAGCTTATATACGCTTACATCTGCACCAATTTCTGGTATTTCTCTCTTTCCCTCTATATAAAGGCGTAAATCAAGCCAATCCCAAGTTTTCCTACTGTTACAGGCTCAATCTAGGCGGAATTTGCCTTAATACAGACTCAAATGGACTAGTAGTCCGGCGAAAGCTGTGTCTGGTCCATTATATAAGATGCTCAGAGGGCTGAGAAGGTCGTTCTACCTGAAAAACGCCCCCGGCCACGCAGAGTACAAAGCAGCCTACCTCGACAAAAGAGCCAACCACCTCCTCGAAAACGACTTCGACGACCCTCTCTCCCTCAACCGCATGCCCAAGCACCTAATCGACCGCGACCGCTCCGTCCCAGGCGAAAAAATCGCCGCCGACTTCCTGCTGAAGCACCCCACTCTGAGCCTTTCCAGCACTTCAGTGGGCTACCTGGCCTATCGCTGCTCCCGCTGGCCTGAGCACAACCCAGTGATGTGGGATGTGTTGGAGTACCACATGGGGAAGAAGCTGGAACTGATGAGTCCCAGAGTGCTGTATGGCTGCTATTATGGGTTTTTGAGGACTGGACTGGTGTCCCAACTTAGCTTCAAAGGCCTTCATACGGACTTTCTGGCCAAGGCCTGGCCGAAGGTCAACCCTTTCGAGTGCTACGAACTGCTGGAAGCCACCAGTTTCTGCCCCAAGGCGGAACTGAACGCCAACAAGTTCCTACTCGAGGAAGTCCTCGTCAAACTCAACCACTTCTGGAAGCGGGCCAAATTCGCCCACGACCCAGTTCACCTCAAAAACATGATAAAGTACCTATACAAACTCAACCTCTTCAAGGAAGTGCCGGAACTGTGGGGCAACATAGTCAGCGTTTTGTCGCAAAAGAAGCACTTTGCGACTTTGGGCCGCTTTGCAGACTTGCACGCAGTGCTGATTCAGCTGCGGAAGGACGGGTTAGAGGAGAAAACCGGGCAGAAGCTGGACCCCATTTTCGACTCCTTTGGAAGTGCTTGGGAGGCGGATGAAAACTTCAAATGGCGGTACGACTTTTCCAAAGGCCGGCTGTACACCGCCTCCGAAATGGTGGAAAACGCTAAATCCGGACCCGAAACTCTCACCTGGGAGGCAGGGGAAGCCCACATCCTGCACCGTCTCCCGCAGTGGTACCTGGACGGGAACACGGTGTTGGAGCGGGATGTGGCGGACATGCTGCAAGAGTACTACCTGACACAAGGGGAAGTGGCGCTGAAACCACGCAGTAGAGGGAATGAGGAAGCTGATGATGATAAGGAGGTGAAGGGCGAGGGAGAAGAGGGAGAGGGCGGGGAGCAGGGGGAAAATGCAGAGGGTGAGGAGGGCGAAGGAGGGGAAGCGGGGGAAGGGGGAGAAGGGGGACAGGAGGATAGTGGAGAGACGGAATCCGCGCCTTCGAAGAAGAAAGCTAGGGACGAGTAGACAGCTATTTAGCAGATAGTAGGGCAAAGGTATATGCAGGGAGATTTCCCACTTTCGACTAAATGTGCTTTACAGCTTTCCCACATTCCCAGAATTTCGCTACTTGGGTGCATTCACTACTAGGTATAGGCTTCAGTCCCTTAGCAGTGCAAAATGGCCATATGGTTCCTCCTCCTCTACCTAATTGGTGCAGGCTCGGCCTTTTTCCTCCTCATGTGCGTCAACCCCTACGGCCCCGGCCTCCTGTCCCGACTCAGTCGCTTTCTGCAAGTCACCCTGCCCGCCTGGACCAGCGGCCTGACAGACAGGCTCTGTGGCCCTCGCTTTGCCCCTGCTGTGACCTACTACTGCTCCTATATCTTCAAGAAGCCCAACCCTTCCTTCCAAGTCATCTACTTGCTGCTGTCTATTGGAGGGTTTTACATCTATGTGACGTATGGATTCGTGTACTTGCCGAATCCCTACATATCCTACAGTCACGTGCATTATGGGTCTTTCCTATTCGCATTGTGTCTGTACAGCTTCTACAAGACCTGCTCCACACGTCCAGGAGTCATCACCAAGGCCACAGTCGAGAAACTACAAAGTGCATACCCATACGACGGAGTGTTGTACGCGCCCAAAGACTGCTCCACCTGCAAACTGCCGAAACCCGCTCGATCCAAGCACTGCAGTGTGTGCAATCTCTGTGTCGCCCGCTTCGACCACCACTGCATTTGGATGAACTCGTGTGTGGGTCTTTACAACTACAAGTTCTTCCTCTTATTTCTCCTTTCCCACACTATTCTTTGTATGTACGGCGGGACTCTTGGTCTGATGATCTTTATGTTTCAGATAAAGCAGCAGAATTTGCTCACTGGAGTGTTCAGGGACTACCAAGGGAATAGGTTCAGGGGGAGTTGGAGTCTGGTTTTGCAGTATATTGTGGGACATCAGACGGCCTTTTTCTTTGTGGTTGTGCTTTGCTTGATGATGGGCGTGGTTTTGGGCATTTTCTTCATACATCACTTATGGCTCGTAAACCGCAATTTGACCACAAACGAACGCATGAAAAGGGAAGAAATCCTAGCCAACCTCGAGTCCCGGAAAACCCGCTTCCCTGAGAAAACAGCAGAAGTGGAGGCAGAAGTCCAGAAACTACGTGAAAACCCCTACAACAAGGGCTTCCGCAGCAATTTACGCGAAATCCTGCTTGCCTACTAGGTAGGTTAGATCTGGAAGGGGTTCACATACGCCAGAGACTCAGCCTTGCGTCTCCTACTGCCCGCTATGGACTGCTCAGGGGTCTCTTCCACTGCATTAGAAAGCACAGGCGCGGCTATCGGCCCTTTGATTCGCTGCGGATTGTCAATTCTAGGCCGAGTATCGAGACTCTCAATTTGTCCCTGAAGTGGCTCAAAGGTGGCTCTGTTGCCTGTGATAGGGTCGTAGAACTCGGTTCTGAGCCTGGTTCTCGCGTATCTCTGGCCTACGTCGAGTTGGGGGGAGTAGTTGGCGGGCTGGGAGGAGAGACTGAGGGCGGCGGTACTGGCGAAAGTGCTTTTGGGGGCGTTGTAGTCCACTTTGCGTCCGGTCACTGGGTCTGTGAAGAGGCTTCGGGGCAGGGACTTGGCGAGGCGCTTGGAGGGGGTGGACTCGTAGAAGGCGGCAGACGGTTTCGCTAGGGTGTTAAAGGTGGAGTGGGAAGTGCGGAAGTCAGCAGAGCCCACGAAATCCGAGCCGTTCCTCGCATGGCTAAGGTGCGTGAGCGGGTTGTAGTCATGCACTCTCGGATGTTTGGTGGTGTAGCGGATGTTGGGTCCAAGCAAGGCTTCCATTTACGGGAAAGCACCTAGAAGCCACTTATTGGGTGCTAATCTGGTAGCTAGCGCAGTTGGCGCTGCTGCGGACACACAGGAAGTCATTGAGTCCTGTGGCCATGTAGAGCGGCACTCCGTTGGAATTCGGCTGTTCCCCCTCATCCGCAATCGTCCAGTATGCGTAGCCTCTTGGCTCCATAGCCTTGGCTGCCAGGGCCTGGTGCGCAGGACCCAAGTTACTGGGTAGGATCAGGACTACTCCGTTCACTGTGGCAGCCCAGGCGTTGGCCAGGCCGATTACTAGCTTGCTGGCTGGGACGGTCACTGTCTGGCTGGGGAAGTTTAGCTCGGGGTCGGAGCTGAAGTCCACGGTCCAGCCGTTGTAGAGGGTGGTGACGAAGGAGGTTAGGTAGTTGAGCAGAGACTCGTTTTCAGCATCCAGGTAATAAGCCGCCAACGAATACGTCTCATACAGCTGAATAGTGATAAAGTCGAAAGTGTCCACAGTGCCCATCTGCCCCGGAGTCTGTCCATACTTCGCCAATACATAAGCATACGCATTCCTCGAGTGATACGTGAAGTCCACTCCCACCTTCACCCACTGTTCATAAGTGTGATTCAGGTACCTATCGAATGCGGAAGTAGTGGGGTCTAAGTAACTAGCAGGGGGGACGAGACTAACGAGGTAGCCGTTCTGCTTGGCCATTTGCGAGACCTGTCCCATAAGATCCAAACAAGCAGGGGTGAAGGTGTTATCCGGGGAGGACAAGTCATTCACGCCCTCAATGTCCCAGTCAAAGCCGTCAAACCCGTTAAAGCCAATAGCGGGGTTCGCCACTACGTTCATATTCCAGTCGTCCAAAGCCTTATAGACCTGTGCAGGGGTGTTAATGGTCTCCGGGTGCGCCACTCCCCACCCTCCAATACTGACCATATGCACTGTCTGCAGTCCCATCCCCCTGATTTCCTTCACCATCTCCCCCACACATGCATAATTCGGCCCGCTCTGTATCTCCGGCAGCCCGCTAGTCGCATTGTAGGTAATCACCACAGCAAACCACACCACCACATTCACACCGTTCTGCACTGCGGAAATCACCTTCTGGTCGCATTCGTTGTTAGTGGGGTAGCCGAGGATTATCTTTTCTGGGAGCTGGGGAGGGGTTCTTTGGCCGGAGCAGAAGGCTAGGAGCAGCAGGAGAAGGGAGAAAGGGGCGGACAGTGGAGACATATTATTACCTAGGGTGATATAGGAGGGAGATGTAGGCAAATAGGACCAGTTTGAGGGTGGATTGAGGGTGATAGAGGGCTGAGAGTGTGGGAGAGGATGAGAGATTGGTAGGACTTAGCATTCATTAGGATGGACTAAGGTGTTAGGGTGTGCATAGTCCCCCCCAGTTCCCACTTCCTAAAAGCCTCAAATCGACAATTCACTGTTACCTAAAGGGAAAGTACACATTTCCCTCGAATTGTCGCTTTCCCCTAACCTACTTATCTCTTAGATATGCGGCAGCCTAACCCCTCCATCGACCCTGATCACCGTCCCCGTCACATAGGTGTTCTCCACTATATACTGCACCGTGTGCGCATACTCCTCCGCCCTCCCAAACCTCCCCACCACAATAGACTTCTCAATCGCCTTAACAGCGGCTTTATCCACATTTTCAGCCATTGGGGTCATAAACAGTCCTGGGGCTATTGCACTTACCCTGATGCCCAAAGCGCCTAAGTCTCTGGCCATTGGGAGAGTCATCCCGATTATAGCGCCTTTGCTGCCTCCGTAGGCCACTTGGCCGCGTTGCCCTTCGATCCCGGCCACACTGGCAGTGTTCACTATGACGCCTCTTTCCCCTTCGATAGCAGGCTGCTTGGCCATGCGTTCCGCGACTAGTCTGCATACGTTGAAAGTGCCGTAGACGTTAACTTTCATGATTTTTTCGAAGAGTTCTAGGGAGTGGAGGCCTTTGGACTTGGAGTACATCATTTGGCCGCCGATGATTCCGGCGCAGTTGACTAGGATGTCAATGCGAGGGAAGGACTGGAGGGTTGTGGTGATGGCTGCGGCCACAGATTGAGGGCAGGAGACGTCACACTTGGAGAAAATCGAGGCTGCTCCTAGTTCTCGGGACAGGGCGGAGCCCAGAGAGTCGTTAAAGTCCCAAATCGCCACTTTGCAGCCCTTCTGAACCAGCAGTTTCACAGTAGCGGCGCCCAGGCCCGAAGCTCCCCCGGTCACTACAGCAATTTTCCCTTCCAGCCGCATATTTACCATCTAGCCTACCTTATCTCTATATGGAAGCCGGAAACCTGTCTATAGCTACACAGGCGGCAGACACTTTATACATATATCCGTGAACAGCGGACCAACATTCAGGTCTTTCTGCGCATTGGCCGTTTCCAGTTGAATGCTGTGGACTTTGCAGTAGGTCTGGACTTCCAGGGAGGGCGGGGAGGCTTGGTCTGCCTTGAGATGGGCAATAGCGACGCAGAGCTGTCCGGGAGTGGTCTGTTCCCGGGCTCTGCAGAGCTGCTCTAAGGCTTGTGGGTCGGCGGGATCGAAGACTATGAGGACAGCCTTGGCTGCCTTGTAATACGGCGCAAGCAAAGGAGCTGCCAGCCACCCCGCCTCCCACACCTCCACCTTGACCAGTCTCTGTCCCACTTCCACACTCGCAATCCTCAGCTCCACCCTACTTCTCTTTTACCCATTCGTAGCTTCATACTCCCCACAAAAGCTGTGTTCCACAAACCGACCAATCAGCGCCCCCTTCCCCACCCCTCTCCCACCCGTCACAAGCAGCTTAACAGTGACAGTCGCCTGGCGAATTTCAACTTCGTCGTCTTCATCTGGGAGTGTAGAGAGGGCGTCTTCGGTTATAAGGCAGGCCTGAGAGACGGAGGAACTGACCTGGTCTCGATGCTTCATCTGCCTGGAAGGTACTTCGTCGAGGAGGGCTTCGTAGGAGTCAACCTTCACAGCTCCGCTTCGTTTGCGCATATATTATTAGGATTGGAGATATGGAGAAGGTAGTTGGGTGGATGTATGGGCAAGGGAGAGATGCTGGGAAATGGAGTTTGGAGTAGTGTTGGGTCGGTAGATATTGGAGAATGCAGGTTTGGGTGGCGGAACTGCATTTGGATATATGTGTATTGGCTCTATGGACAGCTAGAAGCAGTGATTTTGCATCATAGTGAGGAAATTATGGAAGAAGTCGATGGAGTTTCAACTTATTGGGCGAATTGAGCGATTAATGGAATAATGGAACTGTTTAAATAGATAAAAGTTGATAAATACCTGGCAAAGCCTACTCCTAATGCGATTTCTGGGTATCTGTGAGGAGTAGGCAGCATGCTATGATAGAAACTCACAAATATCTGAAATTTAAAGGTCTTTTTGTACGTTAAAGTCATAAACATACCTGTGTGACAGGCAATGTGCCCTAAAGTACAATTCGCACATAGTGTTCAACCTCAAATTTCAGCCTAAAAGCGCAGAAAAGCACAGAAACCATTCAAAAGCCTCGACTCAGAGAGTGTTTAAAGGGTAAATCTTGCCAAATCAGGTTATCTACTGCTCTACATGCGCTTTTCTCGAAACTGGGCAGTAAACGCCCGTCCGCCAGCCTCATTTCCGAGTCCCTCCAGTGAACATCACATCTAAACGCCTGGAAAGGACCTTTTCAAGAGGTTTCAATCACTATACTTGCCCTGTTGTACCAGTCGAAGTGATGGCAAGGATAATGGCTTCCTTGGGCTTAGCTTGTGTACTTGAAGCAGGGAAAAGGCCCCTGACCTGCAGGCTTACAGCGCTGCGGAGGAAAAGCAGGGACATATTATTAGAGCGAACCTAGACTTAGCCTAGCTGAGGTGTTGGAAGCCGATCTGCTCCGCCTGTTCACGGAAGCAACGTCTGCACAGGTTCATAGCGTACTTGCGGATGATTCCTCTTCCGTTGCCGCAAACCCTGCACCTCCTGAGCCCCTTGCAACTGGTCTTTGGGTGGGTGTTCCAGAGGTGGTTTGCCATGCTGCGGGTTTATTATGGCCGCAGACTCTGCTGCACCCCGGACTAGCCTAGCAATCTATTATGAAACGCAAGGCCACTGCGCTGCTTACTCGAGAGGGAGGGTACGAACCGAGGGCGCAAATTGCTCGCCTGCCTGAGTGCTCGCAAGCTGATATACAGCAACGCAAGATCTATAAAGCACGCAGACCTCTACGCCAGCCGCTCTTCGCTGACGACAAGGCGGGCTTTGCACTAAAGGACAATTTGCTCAGTACTGAGGAGGAACAGCGCCTGCTCACTCCCCAGTCCACTGCCATAGACTTCCTGAGTGTCCCCGCTCCTCCCAGTCGCCCGAAAACTCCATCAGAAGTAGACAAGTCTGCTTCTGCCCTACCAGTCACTGCCCCCGCTAAGGACTCTATCCGTCTCTTCGGCACTCCACTGACCTCCCCTGCCTTCAAATCCGCAGGGTTCAAAAGCCTCATAGCCGACCTCAGTCACAAGCAGACCGACGAAGTAGCAGCAGCCTTCCTCCAGACCAAAGCCGAAGAAATGGTTTCCCCTCGACTAGTCCTGCCCAGTGCAGTCCCCACCAAAGCCCTTTACAAGTCTATTCTAACTGTAAGCTATAGCCAGCAAGAGTGCTCCTTTGCGACTGAAGACTGTGACAAAGGCCCTGGGAAGCTGGAAATCCTGCAGTACGCAGACGCTACCGAGCATCCCTATACACTGATATTCCGCAATGGTATCGGCAGTATCATCCACCGAGGCCTGTTACTGCCCCAGTCTCTCCTTGTCCCTGCGAAAAATGCGATTATAGAGGCAGCCGAGCACGAGAATTGGGCTGAATTGGAACTGCAGTGTGCACGCACAGGGCCTAAAATCGCACTAGAGAAGTGTCACATAGCAGTCCCAGTCACAGCTAGAGAAGACTTCATCTCTCGCTTCCAACGGGCTGTAAACTCCCCGAAATAGGTTTAAATACCCCTTGGAAAGACCTGTGGGGCAATGGTTGTAGTCAATGCGGGTCGAGAAGTGTTATTTCTGCTCCAGCAACATCTTTCCGGGGCATGGGAACACCTTCGTCCGCAATGACTGCAAGGTCTTCAAGTTCTGCCGCTCGAAATGCTTCAAAAACTTCAAGCTCAAGCGCAACCCCAGAAAGGTGAAATGGACCAAAGCCTACCGGCACGCCCAGGGCAAGGAAATGACTGTAGACAAGGTCTTCGACTTCGAAAAGCGTCGCAACGTCCCAGTCAAGTACAACCGAGACCTCATGGTGCAGACCGTGCAGGCCGTCAAACGCATAAATGAGATAAAGGAACAGCGCCAGCGGAGACACTGGGAAAACAGAGTGCGGAGAGCGCAGGAAAAGCACCAGGACGCGATAGACAAGGAGCTGGAGGCGAACTTGCATTTGGCGGAGGAGCCGGAGCTGAAGGCGCAGATCACGCTGAGACTGAGTAGGAGAAGGACGCAGGCGGAGGAGCAGAGCTAGGTAGATAGCGTTAGTTTTACTAGGACTGAGTGTGTTGGGTGTTAGGGTGGTATTGGCTTCTTGGTTGTCAAAAATATCGATTATACTCCGCCGCTCCCACTCATTCCCACCTGTAAATAGAGCAATGGGCTGTTGCCAGGCCTCGCCTATTCCCACCGCAGCCAACCCTGAGCCGCACGAAGTAAAGGCAGAGGAAAGCCACTACTGCGCAAACGAGTATTCTCTGCAGTACTACAACTCTCCCGCTGCCAAAATCGCAGAGACCATTCGGGCGCACAGTCCACCTGAAGGGAAGATCAATGTAAGAGATTTCAACGCACTCGCACAGGAACTGCGGCTAAACGTGCGAGAGATGGACACTCTGGACTCCACCGTGTACAGCTTCTATCGCTATTTTCGCGACGGACGAAACTTCGACAGGGACAAACTGGTGATTTTGGGCGCTGTGCTAGGGGCAGGGAGCGCCAAAGAGAAGCTGAAAGTAGCGTGGAGTACGCTGCCCGGGGCCCAGGAAGACCATGTGGCCGCCTCAGCTCTGCACTGGCTGCTGGATATCCTCTTTTCCCTGGCGGGTGAGTACCTGCCTGTGCTCACACGGAATGACCCCTACGCCGACAACCAAGAACTGAATCTCGCCATTCAGTCCTTCCAGCGGTCCAAGCCCAAAGCCATTTCCCTCTGTCTCACTCGCTTTGTGCAGAGCCGCGCCTACCTTTCCCTCTCAGAAGCTGAGTCCGCGCTCGATTCAGACCCCTACATTGGCAGGCTGTGGAGGAGTGACGGACTGAGGAGTATTTTGGCTGAGTGTAAAGAGGGGTAGGTAGATCAGTCTGGAATATGGCTGAAAAGCTGTAAGAATTAAGTTCAAATTCTCTCGGAAGCTAAAAGAGCCTTTACAGCGATGCTTCCGTCCTTTTGCCTTGATTCGTTCTTAGTTTTCACCACAGAATTCGAGGTTTCATCTGTATATTCGTGAAAGAAATCGAAGGATTGGAAGGTTGAAATAGCCACAATAGAGCAAGTAGGCAGACTTTTGCCTATATTTGGGCCGGCACTGCCTTCAATCAGCCTTTTCACTTCCATCCATACGTATAAACCCAGCTTTCCTGCTGTACAAATGGCAATTTCGGAAGCTGACTTTTTTGGCGGTGCTAAATCGCTCCTTTCCCAACTGGCGCAAGCCGTAGAGCCCTTTTACGCGCCCCACACGCTCACTCCCCCGCTCCTATCAACAGCCCTGGCAGTCCAGCAGTCCACTGATTTATTTCTCCAGGACTACGCCCAGCACCACGCAGCCTTACAAGAAAGGATTAAAGTACTATGGGGAGAAGTCCAGGCACTCAAGGGGAAGGCGCAAATCGACCTCCTCGGCCTAGTCGTGACCTCAGACATCCCCCGCGGCTTCGTGGAAGAGCACAGAATGTCCATCAAACTCCAAGTCATCGACAGAGGCGGCAGACCCCGGCCCCTGCCCAAGTCCACAGACTGCGACTTGACCGTCGAGGAGTACATTCAATCCAAGCGGCACGGGAAACAGTCCAACCAGGTCTTCGCACAGAGCTGGCAGGGAGTCCTGGATACCAACGGACAGGCGGAGTTCAGAGGATTGTGGCTGCCTGAGTACGACACTAGCGCCCGCAAAAGCGTCACTCTCACAGTCACGTGCCGCCAAGGCAACATTGCGCCACTGGTTATTGAGGACCTGCCGGTCAGCAAGGCGAGAGTGAGGAAGGCGCGTGCTGCCAGACACCACTGAAATGACAGCCTGTACCTAGCTAGCCTAAGTATACAGAGCTTTTATTATCCGCGCAGGGATTGGACGGTTGTTAACATTCTATCAGGGAGCGGCTAGAGGAGGCACATTCCCGAATTAGGACTTTTAGTGGTGGTTGATAGGGAAAAGCCGATTTTTAGCCTTTTCTCGCCTATGCGTTCATCTCTATGCCGATAGCAGCTTCCATTTTCAGCGGCAAGTTCCTCATCTGTACCTGAAAACAGGACAAACTGCTTTTTCCCTAAAGAAGGCGATTCGCCCACGAAGAGAAATGTCATTTTCAGGGGATATATAGGCAGTAGGGCCTCACAAAGCGAATTTTATACACTGTCCTTGGCATTTGAGCCTTAAATAGAGGCTTTATTCGTTCGATTAGCTACCAACTGTCCTTGTACAAGGCTAAACAGTCTCAAATACACCTACTAGCCTCTATTTAATACAGACTAATGGGTCTACGCGCTCAATCCAGTCCTCAAGTCTCATACCAAATTGAATAAATGATTCAGACACCTGTGGGAAACGGCCAAGCCCTAGAGAAGGCTCTACTTTCAGACATATTGCGATTTTAGCAATTTACAATTAGTGCTTATTGGAGCAGGCAGTTTATTAGCTCTTACAGTATGCAGATTTAGTAATATTAGAGGTATATTAAATTTCCCTTTACTACATTTCGCAGATATGAAATCTTTCCCGGAAATTCAATATTCAGGTAATTTGCAAAAGGACGTGATTAGGACAGGTATCGCTATTGCAGATGGAAAGGCAGAATCGCTTATAGAGCCGAGGATTAGAAAACACTAAAAGCGAATCCTTCCATCTAGGAAAAGCGCAAGTCACAGAGCCGCGGAGGAAAGCGGGTTATAGGGAACTATGAGGGACTTTTATATAAAGTGACATATTTGGTGTATATATTGGCTTGTTGTTCGCTGCTTTAATTGACTAGACTGAGGATAAACAGAAGCTAATGGAGTCGAATAGCAGTGAAAACATCACCTCTAAGGGATACAAACCGCTAGGAGGTAAAAAGCAGATTGTAATTCTGCTTCATGAAGCAACGTGCTTCGGTAATAAATGGGCAATACGGCTTGTCTATCTGAAAGTGAGGTGAAGGCGATGTCCAGCCCAGAGCTAGCGAAGACACAGGAAGAGGACGAGTTCTGTCTAGCTCTCCTGCAGCAGCGACTGCCCACCAACTCCCTCGGCCGCATCCCCACCCTCGACCGCTACCAAGCCAAAGGCCTGGGCTTCCGGCCCACCGGCCCCTGCCACCCTGAGGTGCAAGAACTCGCTCTAGTCTGTCTCCAACACAAGGGAAAAGGCCTCTTCACCAAGCAAACCGACGTCCAGACTGCCCTCATGAGTGAGATCAAGTACCTAGCCGGCACTGAAAGCTCTGCTGAGGAGCAGTTCAATAAGGCCAAGGTGTTGGTCCTGTGCAGAGTTTATGATGCGCTGCGGAGGGAGGAGGAGAGGGAGTGCAGGCGCTTTGCTCCGCACACACTGAGGGAAGTAGGGAAAAGCGGGAAGGAGCTGCCTCCTTTGGGGAAGCTGGGGGTCAGTTTCGGCATAGGCATGTTGGTGGCCTTGGTAGAGACGGTGGGCGAGGAAAAGCCAGAGTTGCTGCGCAGAGTAGTGGACGTGGCAGCCGACTTAGTCCCGGACATGAAGCCGCTGAGTCTGTGCAGTCCCGGCGACTCAGTGGCCAGAAGTCTCAACTCCGTGACTTCTCTATTCGGCCGGCTCCTGAGCGGGCATTTCCCCGCTGTTTCCCCTACTTGCCTGCTCAAGTCTTTATCAGTATCCCTAGCGTTGGCCCTGGCTACTGCCAACCTCTCCTCTGTCATTTCCGCTACAGAGCGTCTATTGCTCTTACCAAGAAGCACTGACTGGGAAGAAGCATTAACCAGCCTAGTGCCACTACTGAGAGAACTCAGTCTTATGAGTGCGAAGTCCTTGGCAGTGGAGTGGACTTGGAACACAGCCCGTCTAGGCCCAGATATGGCCCTTAGCAACGCAAATCGCACAGTGACTCGCGGCAATGCTGCAGGCTGGGGCTGCCAACTATCCTCCCAAACCGTCACAAGTGGAGTGCACTATATCGAGTTTCTGATAGAGCGGAACACTTCCACATGTCTATTAGTCGGCATAGCTGCCAAGTCCTATGAAGCCTACAGCAGCAAATGCACTCAAAACGACGTTATTTGCTATCAATCCGATGGAGACACCTACTGTCAAGGCAGTGGCAGCGGCAATATCGGCAGCTACTCCGCTGCAGACCGCATCGGTCTTCTCCTCAATATGGAAGACCACAGCCTGATCTTCCTAAAGAACGGCCTACGCATGCCTAGGGAGCCTTTTAGGCCGGTGCCTGATGAAGTGGCGCTTATTGTGTGTTTGGGAGGCAGTGATCAGTTCATTACTATCAGTTCCAGCCCCAATATCCCCCCTGAGTTCGAAGATGTGGTTGATTTGGTATCTGCCAGTCGTCCATTGCCGAGTGAAGAAGCTTCCTTTTTCCCTACAAACGTACATGTAATCCTTCAAAACCCTCAATTTTCCCCTTTCTCCCCCAGTCCGTCTCCTACCCAATATGCCGAAATCGAGGGTGTCGCTGTATCCGCCTTCGTTCTCGCTCGTCTGGAAGTCCTCAGCGAAGGCCTATTTTCCGTATTCCAACTAGACAACATCAAGCCAAAGTACCCCAAGCACACCCCTTTAGCCAGGCGCTTCGGCCTGGCTGTGGACGTCTGTCCCGCCACTTTCCAAGCCCTCCTACAGACCCTCGAGACAGGCTACAGGGCGTTGCTGGAGACTGAGGCGGACTCTGCAAGGCTGGAACTGCTGGTTTGGGCCAATATTAGCTGTTTACGCATTCTGCGCAATCATGTGTTTGCGGCGAAGACATTGGCTGTATCGCAGGAAGTGTCTGGATTGAGTGTGTCTGTGGTGGACCGAATTAAGGCTGTTTTGGCTCGGTTTTCTGCTGTTCGCTCGTCAAATGAGGCCTTTGAGGCTATTTCGAAGGTAGCGGTTTTGGTGACTATTCACTGCTTTGACTTGTTCTACCCAACTCCCTTCAATCAGCTGCAATTCGTAGTATTTAGCCTGCAAAAAGCCGCGCAATTGACTGAAGGCGAGAAAAAACTGCTATCGGAAGTAATTAAAAAGGTATCTTTGCCTGTAAATATGCACCAAGCGGTCGCTGCCCAGACAGATGCGAGTCTGAAGGCGACTCTGGTGCAGCTGATTGACCTGGCCACAGGGCAGTCTATAGCCTGTGCGAAGGGAGTTGGCAGGCTGGAAGAGGGAGTCTTTAGCCTGCTGTATATGGCTCTCGGTATGATACTGGCGGAAATGGGGAGGAAAGGGAGAGAGGACTTGGGAGAAGTCTGTGTGGAGGTGCTGAAGAGGGCAGAGGAGGTGGCGGGAGTGCTATGGGAAAGCACTGGAGGCAAGCTAGCAGAGGAGCAGGTCTTCAAGGTGAAGCGAAGTCTAGTGGGCAGTCACTTGATGCTGGTACTGCGAGGCATGAGTCTCCTGCGCTTTTCCGCGGAGTTCAGCTCTGCACTGATCCTGCAGTCTCTGCGGCTGTCCTCCCTCCTGGCTTCCTTCTCCAGCGGCAGGCCTGAGTCCCTTCTGGGCATTTCCGCAGTCAAAGAAGTCTTTGAAAGTGCTCATCCGTACCCCGATAATGCGGATATGGACCATAAAGTGGAGGTACCAGGAGCTGTATTCTACACTCTGGAGTTTGACCCGCAGTGTAAAAGCGAACGCAACTTCGACTACTTGGAACTATGGGCGGACGAGGAAAAGACCAATCGACTGTTCCGGTGGCAGGGCGACTCCTGGCCACAAGAGCCCCTTACCATCAAGCAGCCCTGTCTCTTCTTTTCCTTCCACTCCGACCAGTCCAGTTCCTTCTGGGGCTGGAAAATCACTATCTCTGCGAGAGTGCTGGTCCCTATGGCTGGAGACTCCTTCATTGACGAACTACGAAGCTGCACGACTCTGCTTCAGGTCTCTCTCTGCCAAGGACTTGTAGCTCTTTCCAGCTCTGCTACAGCCGATACAAGTCCAGCTGTTGAGACTATACTCAGGAGCAAATTGCTACGGGCGGGAGTGAGAGATATAGGAATTCACCGGATTGCAGGCTGCAAGCCAGTAGTGAATCCAGCCCTCGAAGCCTTAGTAACAGGTACACAAGTAGAAGAAAAGCTGCCTGCTGGTCTGAGTGGCGCAGGACTGATGAAACTCACAGTGTTCAAAAGTCTGCTTCCTAAGCGACTGGTGACGAAACCCAATATAACGGACTATTTGCAGACTGTAAGGAAGGCGGATTCTCCGTCTTTCCGCTACTCTGACGACTCATTTCTCGAGGAATTCATATCAGGCTCAGACCGCACTTTGTCCCTATTTGCAGATTTGAAGCGGCAGGCCAAGGTCTCAGACCCTGTTACTTCCCTGGGAGGGACTCATTTAGACCAGGCGGAAAGAGCACTATTTGCGGTTTTTATGGCTTTTTTTGATATATCTGAAAATTTCAGTGCACTGCTTGAACGTCCTCGCGAAATCGGAGAAATGGTAAAATACCTTATAAAGGAGACTTGCGGAATTCGGCAATGGGCGCAAATACACCGCTTGAAGGTCATCAATGATACGAATTCAGAATTGACACATACAGCTTTGGGGCAAAATATAGTCTCGAAGTGTGTTCTTTTGCTCAATACTGACTACAAGCAGACTATGGCAGAGGTAGGCGTCGACAAGGCAGTCGAAAGCCTCAAATCCGCTTTCCAGCGGCCTAAACAGGACGACTCTCCTGTGAAGTCGCCCTATTCCGGCACAGTTCTAAGGTCTGGAAGCAAGTGGATGGCTGTAAAAAAGGCAGTAGCGACCATGAAGCGTCTGAAGACACTACAAGAACTCCGCAACCTCGGCCGTCCCAGAGAACTCGAAGGCGAGGACAAGGAGCAATTCCGCAGAGTGGCTTCACTGGTCTTAGACCTACTAGCCAGTCCCGCACCTCTGGAAGAGGTTGTGAGGGAAGTAGGTAGGAGAAGGGACATAGCAGTGGCTAGGACTGCAGGGCTGCAGGTCCTTTCCAATATATCCAGGGCTGCGCCGCTGCCGAGTAAGGGGGAAACGCAGGGAGTGGTCTCTGGAGCCTTTTCGGAAGCTTTCTTGGTGGCGGGACGGAAGATGCACTTTACAGAGGGGACTGCAGGTGTGGATCCCTACCTAAAAGCCTGCTTGCGTCGCTATTTCTTCCAAATATACCAAATGTTGCTGGAAAGGCTGCAAGTGAGTGCCTTAAGTGAGTTAGACTGCACTTCCAGTGCAGTTTTCCACTATCTCATGCACACTCTCGAAGCTTTGAATTTCCCCTTCGAGGATCAAGACGCTTATAGTCTGCTGGACCTGAGAATACGCCAAACTGTGGATTTACTGTTAAGTTGGGCTAAAGGACAGCGCATATACCAGCACATTCCACTGATATTTGACCATAGCAGGGCAATAACGGACTTCAAAGTGCACAATGAGGCGGAGTACCGACCTGGAAGTAGTCCGAAAGAGGCCTTTTCGCTGAATGTTCGCAATAGACTGGATGGGGAAGTGGCGGAAGAGATACCGGGACAGCGGAAATTGGCACTAGAGGTAATCAGAGGCGGTTCTGAAGTAATCACAGAGGTGTACACCTGCAGTAGCCCTAACCCCCCACCTGGCTATTTCCTCATTTCCCCCAATATCAACGAAGTCGGTGCCCCTCTCGCCCTCCTCATCAAGCGAGAAAAGGCCACCGAAGGCACCAACTACCTCTCCAGCATTTCCGTGACTTCCCACAACCCTGTCCAACTCAACTGCAAGTACTTGCCTTACTCCCACTTCCTCTACGAGTCCAGTGAAGACCAAATGCAGCGCAAAGCCAGGAAAGTGGTGCTAAAGCGAGGTGCCTGGCTGCTATTTAAGCTGTTGGCGTATACGGCGGCGGGCAAGGGGGAGGACCAGCAAAGCGTCACTAAGCAGAATAGCAGACTGAGACTGCAGGAGTTGTTCATGGAGTTGGTCTTTGGGAAGATGAAGTGGCTGCCGCTGCTGGGGGAGAGGGAGGAGGGGCTGGGACTGAGGAAGCTGCTGAGTGGGCGGAATTGGCGGAGTTCTGAGATTCCGCTGATAGAGCTTAAAACAAACCCGGTGGTGGAGTGGATTGAAAGAATCCGACAAGACGCACATGAGTTCCTATACAGAGCCGCAGCTGCTGGAGAAGAAGCCCGGCCATTCGAAGTATCTCTAATGGACAATGTGAACGACTACATCTCCAGCACAGACCCGTGTCTGCAGGGAGTGCTGGAGACCCAAGACGTCCCCGAAGGAGTGGAGGACATACCGGAAGAGTACTACAACTCTAAGAAGCAAGTGGACTTTTTCTGCTTTCTCAGACACATTGTGGCTCACATTGACTCTGCTGTAAGCCCCTTTTGGGCGAAAAACGTGAAATCCTCCCCGCTGTATCACCACATGCCGATGGACTATTATGAAGCCAAGGAAAGATGTGGAGATGGAAATGTCGCATCTATTCTCAAGGTGTTTCGAGCTGCTCTGCCCTCCACAGAGTCCAGCTTCACCCGGTACTTGGAGTTGTTCAGTTCCTCGGAAGTCCCAGGAGTCGTCCCCGCCCACAAAATCCCTGAAAACACGCCTCCAGAGTTCCTAAACGAAGACAAACAACTCGACTTTTTCACCACCATGAAGGCTATTCGGGAAAACGAAGGCCGATTTCGAGACTATTGGAAGGAAGTAAAGCCACTCATGAGGTCCTATGAGGAACTACCCGCATCCTGCAGTGGCTTTTACAAGGTACGCTTAAGCGCTAGTCAGATGGAGTATCAAGCCTCGCTGTTACTGGTAGTCTACCAGTGCTGTAGCTTTCAAGGCCTGCAGAAGGTCTTGTCGAAGTCTTCGCATTTGCTGGAACTGCTGAAGCATATGCTGATGGGCTCGCTTAAGGCCAGTACGATTGCTTTCCGCATTGTTAGGGAAGTGCTGTCTTCGCAGCACTCTCCAGAGTCCTTTGCGGGGATATGGAGTTCATTACCGAAGGGACGACTTATAGCCGAATTCGGATCCGAGTCCACTCAAGACTTCGTCCTAACTCTCTGGACCTTCATCGGCGAAGAAGGGCTAAAACACGCAAAAGCCTGGAAACAGGGAGTAGTGAGCGCAGGCATGATGCGCACTCGCGCCCACGAAGCCCTCGAACTGCTACTCCTCCTGTGCAAGAAGGAAAGGTGGAGTCGACACATCCTCACCACCTGTCTCAAACTGCTATCCAGCGCAGCTCTTCACTCTCCCCCGGAAGCCGGCTACTCCGCACTGGTAGGCGCACTGGCTTTCCTCACCACTTCCAACACTAACAGGTACAGCTTCCCGAGAGAGTGGAGCAAGGTAGAGCTGCAGGGCGCGGGAGTGAGCCAGGGCACACTCGTAAAGTACTCCGAAGGAGAAGAGTACATAAAAGTGTACTGTGAGGCAGATGACGCACTGCACACTGAGAAGAGGGAGACAGTTGTAGGCTCGCTCTGTGGCCTTTCCTTCGCCTATCTGAGCCAGCTCCCGGCGGACCTGTTGTCCAGCTTGTTTACTGCGTGTATTGCGCTTTCGGTGGCTATGCGGACTGGTGGCGGCTTGCAGACGCTCCCTGAGAAGTATGTGTACTTATGTGCTGTGGAAAGAAGCGTTCAAAACGCAATTTATGCGACTTTGGCGACTATTATCGACTCAAAGGAAGACCTTCCAAGTGACCTAATTCCCTCCTTAGTTGCCTCTTTGCGGCCTGTTCTCTCCTCAGATGCCCTGCCGTGCAACCCTCCAATTCACCGCGACCTGCTGCAACTCCTTTTTCACAGAAACCAGCGTCAAATCGCCTCTCTCCTGCGCTCTCTGCTGCTCAGCAGTCAAATCCCTGCAGTGTACACCGAAGAAGCAGAGGCGAGGATCATAGGGAAGTACTCAGAGGAGCAGCAAATGCTTGTGGCCATGCTAAAGTCGCTGGGATTGGCCTTTGGGGCAATAGTGCAGGCAATTGATGAAGGGTGTGGAGACTTAACGGCAGTGCTGCAGCTCTTGGAAAGCCGGGTGCAGGGCAAGGAAACGCCCCGCGAACTCCTGCCTCTATATAAACTGACGAAAAGCGACAAGAACCCTGCCTGTCTCTATGACCGCTCGGGCTGTGTGAGTGCTAGGGACACTCCCCAAGGCCATTTAGTGCTAACGGCCTGGGCCACTCCTCCAGTGCGTACTGAGTTTCTCAAGAGATTGGATGACTCTATTTTCTGCAGTGAGGAGAGTTTCCCTGAAGAACTCACTTTTCTAGTAGCGTTAGACTGCCAGGGAGACACAGGGCCTTTATTTGGCCTGTGTCTTGGGGATTTCCGCCTATCTGTGCAGAGTTCTCGCGCTTCTAAGTACGAGTTCCGCATTTATGTCAAACTGGGAGGGGATCTCGAGGCGCTCACGTACCCTGAGGGAGAAATGGTGGCTAAGGGAAGTATTGGCTTTGGCTTGGAACAGGTAGCGGATATTCGCTTTGGAGTGTATATTGAGACCAGGGGAGTTGCGGAGTTGAAGGGATTTGCAGTGTTTTTGGGGCATTATGAGGGCTGTCCTGCATACTGGGAAGAGGAAGTATACGAAGACATACATCAGCCCTTTGGCTCACTAGTGGACTATTCACTTCGACTGCCGAATAGAACTGAAGTAGCGTTAAAGTCTGTACTGGGAGTGAAGCAAGACATAGCGGTATGCAAGGATCTAAGGGAAGTCCTAAGTCAGCTGGAGCCTGTAGACTTACAGCCGTTGACAAGCAACTACGGCGAGTACATTCAAGACTGCTTGGTCCTCACCAGTCCAGCCCAGGCCATACCTCCAGAGTACACTGTGGTTTCCGTATTTGAAGGAGGACAAAAAGTCCATGAAGCTGCTTCCTTCCTAGCAGTTAGGAAAAGTAGTGCTGTGAAAGGTGTGGGCTGCTATGTGAAAGGACTTGCTTGGGTAGAGGGACAGGTGCAGATATTGTATGAAGAAAAGGCACAGGCTGCTCCTGTCGTGGGTCTGGCGATTATCCGCTCTGCACAGCCTCAAGCGCTTACTTTGCCCCTGGGCTACCGGCTCCTTACTTACCTGAATAAGGCTGTTAATATCACTCCGAGCACTGCCTATTGCCACTTTGTCGCCTACTCCACCTGCTACTCTATCCACAATTTCCCCTTCATCGACCTTTGCCAAATGCCCAAACGCCAATCCAACGAAGGCCTAACCGACTCCTTCCCTCGTCCTCCCAGTCACTCCGACCCCAAAAGGACTTCCGAAGAGCTGAGCAGACTAGCAGGCCTGTCCACAGCACAGCTGCACTGCAGACTCGCTAATATGGAAAGAAGAGAGCAAGCGACTAAGGCACTGCAAGTACTGGGGAAGCTGGTGGCCAGGTGGGGACTTGCAGACACAGCCCTGCTGCAGCAGCTCTTGGAGAAGTCCGGGGACATGTATAGACTGCTGGAACCCGCTGTCTCTCAGCATGCAGATGCACAGGTTCAGAGGACGCTCTGGCTGGATACAGTCACGCAGCTCTGCCACGGCTCTCTCTCTGTCCTAGAGCCGGAAACCCGCACTCGAGCACTTACCTTCGAAAGCAGCCATCCCTACGAAAACAACCTCGACCATCGAGAGGAAATCCGCCTTCCAGGAGCACGGAAGTTAGTGTTCAGCTTCGACCAGCAGTGCAGGACCGAAGCCAATTTCGACTACTTAGTGATTGGCAGGGATGAAGGACTGGAAGACCAGGTGGCAAAGATGACAGGGACGAGGTGGACGGAGGTGGAAGTGGACGGAGATACTGCGTATGTCCTGTTTCACTCGGATGTGTCGAATAATGAGTGGGGGTATAAGTTCACAGTGACAGGGTACTTGGCGGGGGATGAAGGAACTGAGCAGGGGGTGAAGCGCTCCCTTTGGCTGCTTGAACGTCTCTTCCCTCCCTCTACCAAGCCCTCTCCTCGCCTCTTCCTCGACCCCGCCCTGCTCTACGCGCTTACGTTCTTCGCTCACACCACTAGTGACGCGGAGCAAAGCCTCCGAGCACTGCAGATCCTAAAGCAGCTGGTCAAGACCGAGGCAGGTCAGACCAGTGCAGCCAAAGAAGTAGTGGGTCTGCTGCTCAGAGAAACGCTTGATCTCTTTGGGCAGGAAGTAGCGAGACAGAAAAAAAGCACGTTGCTGATAACTGCCACCAACTTACTCACTGAGTTCCGAGAGGTGCACGAATTGCCCAGCGACTCAGAGTGGTTCAACACTTTCTATGAAAATTACTGCTTCCTCAAAGGCTTTGTGGAGAAAAATGAGGACTTCCAGTATACACTACTGAAGCAGTTCCTGGCTGGACGAGGGAAATCACTGGACTTGGTGAGGGAAAGTGCGCATCCCTACTCCACAACTCTGACTTCCAAAGAAGCACACATCCAAGGAGCCGACTTCATCACTATCACCCTGACTCCCGACTCCCTTTCCTGCCCCAGTCACTCTATTCTATTCACCTCGGATCTATCTGCCGCCCAGCCGCTTCTTCTCGGCGGACTCTCCTCCCCTTCCCAAGTCTTCTGGAACAAGCAACTAAAAGGGCCTGACATCGTCCTATCCGAGGGAGAAAGACGCGTGACCAGGACCAGTTCCAGCGGCTGGGGCTGTGCAGTGCTAGACAAGGTATTCCGACGAGGGAAAGTGAAGGTGATGTTTCGGGTCGAAGCCCACGACGATTCAAGTTACCTCTACTTGGGCGTGGTGCAGGAGGGTGCCTTTCCACTGGATTCATGCGTAAATAAGGACTTTCCCCTACCGAGTTGGACCTACAAAGCCACAGGGGAGTTCCACCGTAAGGGATTCAGCCTCGACCAGCCCTCATCTCGCTATACGACAAATGACGAAGTGATTTTTCACCTCGATTTCAACAACCACACCATAAGTTTCTACAAAAACAGAGAAATTCAACATACATTTACTGACTTGGCAGGGGCGGTTACTGCTGTGGGGTGCTTTGGAGGTGCAGGGCAAAGTGTCTCTTTGCTGAGTGTGGAAGTCGAGCAATTGGATCCGACTCGGCTGAGTGAGTATCATGTTGTAGTCCCTGGAGACCGGTTTTACTACCATTTCCCTGTGAACATTGGGTATGTGTACTTTTTGTATGCACAGTGGAAGGATGACAAGCAGCAAAATGTCATCTTTTCCAGCACAAAGCCGGGATTTATACGACTTCCAGGCCCGCAAACCCCTGCTCTTGTGTACACACAGGGAGTAATGCGAGCCGGCAAACACTTACTCGAGCTAAAAATAGCGAATTTAGCCCGAAATGCATCTATTTCCATAGGGGTTATCCCTTTGGGGATCAGCGACTTCCTCCTTTCCTACAGCTCTTCCGGCCGTCTGCAGACCTCAGAGCGGGACCTGTCCCTTGTAGGCTTCAGCACAGGGGACGTAGTAGGACTGCTGCTGGGTATGGAACAGGGAGAGTTGCGGGTGTATCGCAATGGCGAGTTGATAAGCCAAGTGCTGCGAGTTCAGGTGGAAGCAGGCAGGGAGTATCGCTGGGCAGTGCAAGTGGATGGAAATGTGGAAGTGGAAATAGTGAAGGATTACTCGCAATTAGGGAAGAGTGTGGATTTGTTTGGAAGGAGTAACACCGAGGGAAGTGTTTCTCACCACTACGGGTATAAGTTCTCAGCTGTGCCTACGTATTTAGGCAGGAAGAAGCGAATAGTGCTTCAGTCGCTAGGCCCTTTGGAGGCTGAGTGGCAGAGCTACTATAAGGCCCAGAAAAGCCTGATTTCCAGTGAAGTGTGTGAACAGTTGGTGAATTACCTAGATGAAAAGACTGGACAGGCGGGGCAGGACCCTGTAGCCTTACAGCCTGAGGAGATCTCTCCCAGTCCTCAAGAACTCCTTCACTTCCCTCTATTGGAGTCTATTTCCTTGTCTGAACTCCGCTCTTTATTTCTGCTTATTAAGGAGTTAAATATACGTGCAAGTTGTTTGCTTCCGCTGATTTCCCTACAACTTACAGAAAACACTGCCAGTCTCAATGAAGTCCAAAGACTGTTCCTAGCAATCAGAGGGTCGTTATTCCTGAGAAGGAAAAAGGCGGTACTAAGGGACTTCTTAGAGCGGACTAGTACGAGTGAAAGGCCGGTGATAGAAGTGAATCGCACTAGAGCTGCGAGGCAGAAGGAAAAAGGAATGGTGGACACACAGGGCGTTTCCTCCATTTTCGGCCAAATTTACCGACGAATTAACCCCCTTTCCAATCGTTCACTTCGGAATTCCGACCGTATTTTCCAGGTGAACTTCCTAGGCGAAGGCGCAATAGACGCTGGAGGACCCTACAACGAAGTAATGAGTGCTGTGTGTGAAGAGCTGCAATCTCCCTATCTGCCGCTGCTAGTGCAGTGTGCAAATGGAGTGCACAACTTGGGGAATAACCGAGACTCCTGGCTGCCCAGTCCTGTCTGCAGTAAGCCACACCATCTTTCTATGTTCCTATTTCTGGGGAAACTACTGGGAGTCGCTATTCGCACTAACCTGCCACTGAACCTTTCTTTGGCGCCGTTCTTTTGGAAGCGACTGATATTCGATTCACTTACTTCGTTGGATATTAAGAGCTTTGATGAGTGTTTGTATCAGACGCTGGATGTGCATAGACACTTGGAAGAGCAGGGTATCAATAGCGATAATTTCGACTTGGCATTCGGCGGGGAGACGTTTACCACTGTAGACTCCGGAGGCAGGGTAATCGAGCTTAGGCCAGGAGGCAGATCCATTTCCGTAACTGTCCGCAACGCAGGGGAATACGCAGATTTACTAGAAACCCAGCGTCTGCACGAGGCCGCAGAGGCCTACTCAGCCCTCCGCCAAGGCCTGAGCGCAGTCATTCCTCTGCACTGTCTCTACCTGTTCAGTTGGAAACAAGTGGAAACACTGGTCTGCGGAGCGGCTGACATCAGTGTAGACCTGCTTCGGAACAATACTATTTACGTGGGTTACGAGCCAAGTTCAGAAATTATCAAAGGGTTTTGGAGAGTGTTGAGTGAATTTTCCCCAAAGGAGCGCAGTCTTTTCCTTCGATTTGTATGGGGTCGGTCCAAATTACCAGCAGGCAAGGAATTCAAGCGCTTTCAAATCACCTATAAAGCAGTGAGCGGACCAGCGGACCAGTACCTGCCAGTGTCCCATACCTGTTTCTTCACACTAGACTTGCCTGAGTACACAAGTGAGGAAGTCACGAGGGAGAAGCTGGTCTATGCGATAACGCACTGCCAAGCCATAGACTTGGACAAGGTCGCGGGAGCGGAGGGCTGGGAAGAGGACTAACTAAGCTATGAGGAACTAGACTAGGACTCCGGCCGCCTGTTCTGCACTACTCGCCTGCCCTGCAAGGTTGATCCAATCCTCCGCATTCGTGGGTATCAAGCCCAGCACTGAAAACTTGTACACGCCAGCCACCAAAATGACACTATTGAGTGCCAAATACAGCAACATCGGCGTAAACAAACTTTCCTTCTCACTAGCGAAAGGTGCAAAGGTAGATGTGAACGTGAGCATCGAGCGCAGGGGCGTCCACAGGGCCATACCCACCATCATGATGGAGAAGATGTTGATAGAGCTGCCGGACATCCACAGCATCAGCATGGTGAAGAAGATGCTTTTGGCTGGACTTTTGGCGGTGTCCCAGGCTTTCTTCTGCTACACTTTGGTCAGGTCGCGAGCACGGCGACTCGAGTCTTCGCTTTCGCTGATGGGCGTGCGGAAGCCCAGAGGCTCTTCCAAGGTTTCCTTAGAGCGGTCAAGAGCCACCTGCCATACTTTCATTTTCCCTCTACCCTGCAAGTCGCTTCCCAGATCAAGGACTAGAAGTCGCTCATGTGCAGGAAGCAGAGTACTAGCACTGAAACTGAGAATCCAGGCAAATTATATACTAAGTCCCGACAGTTGCTCGATTATATGGCCTTACTAGTCTTAATAGAATTTAGATGAGCCGAGACAAGAAGGTACTCCTACCTGTGCCGACAGCAGGACTGACGAGGCGGAAATCCGCAGTGCTTGCATTCGAGGCAATGCCGACTCTCACTCCCTTCGAACGGGCATACCTGGAAAAGCTGAGAAACCGGGAATGCCCAAAGGCAGTGGTGCAGTTTTCACCAACTGACGAAATCCCTGCAGACGCGGATTTCGTGTTCACCTCCGGCTCCCTGACTCCGAGAGAGAAGACAGAGGATACTTGGAACGAAGAGTTTATGAGTCGGAAAGGGGCTTCCCCCTTTATCGACCCAGCGGACGGAGTGAGACTGGAGAGAGAAATGGCCCTGCCGAAGTATACGTCCTATGTGAAGAACTTGTCCAAAAACATCAAGGCCTTCGACACCACCTACGCTAATTATAAAGAGCCGTAACACCTAAGATGGGAAAGCAGCAGTTCCGCCTTCGACTCTCTCGGAAGTCCGGCCGCGACCTGAACCCCGTGGAAAAGTGGCGTCGCAAGCAAAAGGACAATCAGAAGCTTCGACGCATTGTGAGTCGCCTGAGCCAAGATGCCCGCCCTCCTCAGCGTCCCCGGCCTCACAGAGACGAGCAGGAAACTGGACGAATGGATCCGATGTTGGGAGAACTGCTCACTACCACGCAGCTGAGAGGCAGGGAGGAGAGTTCTGAAGGGGAGGACAGTCCAGGGAGTGAGCCTGTGGCTTCAGAAGTAGTACTTCGGGAAGTGAAGTCGGAGGCCATTCAACTCATTCCTACCTCCGTCCTAGCACCCCGGGCAGTTCCTGACAAGTCAACCCCCTCTCAGTCGGACGAGGACGAGGACCTGGACTCTCTGGCCCTTTCCACCTTTGAAACGCAGGTCGCCAAGCCGACTGCTCAGACTGCCATCGTCAGCCAGCAAGCCCAGTTCCAGCGGCTGCTCGAAGACCCCGACATGGCGGATTTCTACAAGACGGTTGGGGACTTCCTGTAGTAATTCCTAGGCCTACAGGTCATAGTAGCAGGGGTAAAGACAGCTTTAACAGGCCAGCTACGTGTCCCGGACTAGCACTAGTTAAGGACTTTTGAAGATGAGAATGCCCATTTGTCCAAGGTAGAAGTAGGCGCAGTGCTTGGACTCATGCGTGAAGTAGCCTCCGAAGTACCTGCCCACCACACAGTGCCAGGTGGGCAAGTACTTGCTTTCAAAGGCGCTCCTGATCTCGCTGGCAATTTCCTAGGTGGCGGTTACTCGTTCAGTCGAATACCGGTCCAGGGCGTTGATGGCAGTGTTGGTGGCGAAGTCCAGCATCTCTTGGTCCATCTCCATCACTCGCATCACTGGCTTGAGGGTGACGAGACTCATTGATTATGAGCGAGGGTAATGGTGGAAACTGAGAGCTACACGGAGTCGAATGAGGACAGCGTGATAGACTCGAGGCCAAGGTCGGCTTCTCTCTTCCCTGGCATCCGCCCCAAAAACGTTCGCATTGTCTCCAACGTCTCTACCGGCGAGTACGTCACCGCGCTGCAGCAAGGCTCCTCCAACACTCTCGTCGCTGTGCGCGTTCGTCCTTTCAGCAAGCGAGAAATCGAAGCGAACTTCAAGAACGTCGTGAAGGTGCTGTCTGCCAACTTAGTGGTACTACTGGATGTGAGTACGGAGTCGGCTCCTGAGGAAGCGTTCAGACTTAACCGCTCGAAGGAGAAGCAGTTCGCGTTCGATATTGTGCTGGACTCTACTGCTGCGCAGGCAGAGGTGTATACGAAGAGCACGGCTTTCTTGGTGGAAGGCGTGCTCAATGGATACAACGCTACTGTGTTCGCCTACGGAGCCACAGGAGCAGGCAAGACCTTCACCATGCTCGGGACTCTGGACAGTCCCGGAGTGATGCCCAGCGCCCTCAACACCATGTTCGAGCAAATCGCCTCTCTCACCCGAGACCGGGAGTACCAAGTCAAGATCTGCTACTTGGAGATTTACAACGAGACCATCAGAGACTTGATTTCGCCCAGTTCAGACGTATTAGAGATACGAGAAGACCCGCTGAAGGGAGTGCAGGTAGCGGGACTCACTGAAATCCTGGCTTCTACTCCTGAGGAGGTTATCAGAGTCATGCACTTGGGGAATAAGCAAAGGACTACGGAGCCGACGGCTGCTAATGAGACGTCTTCGAGGTCACATGCTGTGCTGCAGATCACTGTGGAGTATAAGGACAGAGTTGTGGGACTGGAGGCGGATATTATTGTGGGGAAGCTGTCCATGATTGACTTGGCTGGGTCGGAAAGAGCTTCGGTCACTAATAACAGAGGAATGCGGCTGATTGAAGGTGCAAATATCAATAGGTCTTTGCTGGCTTTGGGGAATTGCATCAATGCGCTATGCGAAGCAAACGAAAAAGGACTCAAATTGCACGTCCGCTACCGAGATTCCAAACTAACCCGCCTCTTGAAAGACTCATTGGGTGGAAACTGCCGCACAGTGATGGTGGCCTGCATTTCCCCTGCAGCCGGCAACTACGAAGACACCCTCAACACCCTCAAGTACGCGAACCGAGCCAAGAACATAAAAACAGATGTACAGAGAAATGTGTTCAACGTGTCTTACCACATCTCCAAGTATGCGGAAATCATTGAAGGATTGAAGGGCGAAATTCAGGACTTGAGGGCACAAATGGCTACTAAAGGGAAGACTCCATCAGTGGTCACAGTCCCTACGCCTAGTCTTGAGCGGCATTTAATTGAGCTGAATGCGCACTTCACAGAGGAAGCCAAGCTGCGCAAGCACATGCAGGAAGAGGAGCAGTCGCTCAGTCAGCTGGGCTTCGCACTCTTTGACAGGCAGCGGGAACTGGCACAAATCAGGCGCACTCATGGGGAAGAAGCGGCGGTCGTCCTGCGTAAAGTCGCGGAAATCGACTCAATGGTAAAGACCTTAAAGGGCACTCAGAAGACAGTGGAAGCAGAGAAAACCCAACTCGTGGAATTGGAGGGGAAAAGGGAGGAAATGAGCAAATCATGGAGAAAAGCAGGTCTGAAAGACGCGCAAATGGCGCAATTGCAAGCGACTTTAGACCAACTCGCCACCAGCATGACCCACGCAGAGCTGACAATGAAAGAACAACGCACTGAGTCCAAGCTGAAACAGCAGACCCAGTACATCAACTCCCTGCGAGACCAAGTAGTGCTCAGAGACAACATCATTACAGAGCAGACGTCACTGCTAAAGAGACACAACCTCGAGCCGTCCCCCGAAGTCAATCGCTTGATGTCTATCAATGAGATCGAAGTTTCGTCGAAAGTGGCTTTTTCGAAGGCTGCACTTGGTCCTGTGCGTGTCAAGGCCCCAGGCAATGTCTCGGTGGAACAGCTGCTCCCAGGCCAAACCCGCATTCCCTCTATCAAGTCGAGACATGACAATTATGGAACTTCGGTTCCCCCGCGCAAAGCCACCAATGTGCACTTGACGCCTATTAAACGGGAAAGTCGAGTTTCAGCTTTAAGGGGAAGTAAGTCAGGCGCAAATTCGCCAGATTTAGTGCATACAGAGAAGCTTTCTCCCATGGCTCGTGGAGCCAGAGGCACTGTGGCTGAGAAAATAGCCTCGAGTCCCTATGTGCGCAGCAACAAACCCGCACTTTCGCCTCATGTCGCGAAACCTGAAGCCCCGTCGCCTGCACGCGGACGGAAGAAGTAGCTTGTAAAGTAGAGTTGTGCGGTGTCCTACACTCCTACAACCCGCCTAGAGGCTTACTGAACTTCCGGGTCTTACTAGTTCTGTCCTAGGAGATGCCGCATGATGGAAGTGTAGTACCCGCGGAGGTTTTCAGGCTGTGTGGATGTTACTTCCCGCTCGTAGCAGTACGTAAGGACGCTGGTGGCCAGGCTGAAGAGCCACACCTTGCCGCCTGGCACTGCCCACACCAGCCCTCTCCGCTTCAGGAAGTTCCACAGTGCGTCCAAAAAGCGAGGCAGCACGTACAGACTCATTTCACTCACCTTGGCTTGCGACTCCACCAAGGTCGCCAGCACGACTAAACTGGCTACTAGTAAAATTGAGTACCCGCGGTAGGCCCGGTCATATATCTTTAAGGCAGCGCAGTCGCCAACTTTGCCCAAACCAACCATCCCGCTCAACATGAGAGTGGAACGAAGTGCAGCTTTCAGAGAGCCGTACAGCAGACGCCCGGGTCTGAGTAATCCTCACTCTTTGCGAAGCTGCTTCAGTCGTCCCAGCAGCGGTAGGAACTGCAGCGGAATGTAAAATTTCAGACTCGCTATGACCGCTGCCCCAAAGTAGGACAGCCAGAAACGAAGGCAGGGTCCATCGTGGAAAGAGTCACAAGCCACAGGAATCACGCTAGTGGCTACAAGCCGCGCCTCTTCAGGGCTAAACAACCGCATATTTATGCACACACATCTGTACCATCTCTGAGTCACCTAATGGACTGCATGAAGCAGCGAAGAAAAACCGTCCTAGTCGCAGGGTAATTAGGGAAACCGCCGCACGGATTTATGTACATTTGGCGCAAGTTTGTGGGCGAGTTTGGTGTAAGTTTGGTTATGCATGTACAAGTTGGGTACAAGTATGTACAAGTTGGGTACAAGTATATACAAGTTGGGTACAAGTATGTACAAGTTTGGTTATGTATGTGTACATTTGTGCGTGTCTTTGGTGCAAGTCCTAGTTTGATATAGATGGAGTTAGACTTCACAGTACTAGCTGTGGATGTGGACAGTCGCAGTGCGGCCAAGGATATCGGTTGCTACGTCCATATGGACGGAGAGCTCCTAGACGTCATCACGCCGATCAGAGACAAGATCGGGCAGGAAAACACACTCACACTGGCAGTTGGGGAGCGTCCAGGGACACTGAAGTTGCTAGTGAAGCGGATGGGGGAGTCAGAGGAACTGCTGGGCAGTGCTTCTGTGCCTATCAGCGTGTTCGCCGCAATGCCCGCCTCCGAATTCGCACGGCTGTGGGTGAAATTGTCAAGTGACCCTGACAGCGACCTGTTCATCCCCGCTTCCGAAGACACAGAAAGGCCCCGGCTCCTTGTAGCCTACCGCACTCGAGGCAAGTCAATGCCCAAAGTGGCCTCCCCCGCTCCCTTGGCCTCCCCTCATAATCGGCAGCAGCGCATTTGGGACCTGGAGGCTGAGTTGGAAGTTACGAAGACGGAGCTGCGCTATGAGCAGGAAAGAGCTGGACACAGCTCTCAGGACAAGGAGAAAATCAAGGCGCTGGAGATGCAGCTTCAGGATGCACTGGAAGCGGGGGATGAGGAGGAGAAGTATGGGGAGCTGCTCAGGCAGTTCAGGGAATTCATGGAGAAGCAAAGAGCGGTGGAAGTGGCAAATGAGGGCAGAATTAGAGATTTAGTGGAGGAAAACAGTGGGCTGAAAGGGGATTTAGCAGCAAAGCAGCACCATATAACCACACTGGCCAGTGAAGTTGCTTACCTTACCCAGTGCCTGGCCTTGGAAAAGGCCAATAAGCCGCTCGTCACGGAAATCTCCGCTCTGAGCCTTGAAGCGAACGAAGAAATTTCTCAGCTGCAGCAAAGACTTAGCGAGTTGCAGGCGGAAAACCACCGTCTGCGCAGAGAAACAGACACTTTGCCTTCCCGGAAAGAGGAACTCCGATCTAGCCCTGGAGATCCACGCACTCCCAAGAGTGACAAGGCGCTCAAACGCCCTCAGTCCGACACTCTCGAAGGACTTCTCAACTCTCTTCTGCCGAAATACGGATTCCCTGGGAAAGTGACCAGAGTAGTAGAGGGCATTTACTTGCTAGGCAACCGGCGCATCCATGCCAAGCTGCAGGGAGCGGCCCTGCTGACGCAGCTCGGAGGCACTTCGGACTGGGTGGGCGCGGAGGACCTATTGAGCAAGCTGAAAGAGGAAGGGGAAGCCAAGAGCGCTCGCAGGTCCTGCAGTGTGGGACAAGAGGGTGAACTGCCCAAGGAAGACCCCAAGCCCAAGCCGCCCTCCAAACTGCTCCGAGACTTCAGTCCTATCTTAAAGAAGAAAAAGTAGCTGGATCTAGGAAGCAATAAGCCTGTGATTATTCGCCAAACCCTTGGTCCATCATCTTCACCAGGTCCACTGGCCCCTTGATGCGGCCTGAGGACACGAGGTGCTCCCGGAAGTAGCCTTGGACTGCCAGGTGGAGCTGCCGCTCTTGCTCCTCCGTTAGACGTGCCCGCGCTATTAGATTCTGCACAGTAGCGAAGTGCTCCTCTCGAATGCGAATAGCATCTACGAACTCCTCTGGAGTGAGTAAAGGACTGGGAGTCTGGCAGTCCATTTCCCTGGGCAAGACCATGAGGAAGAAGTCCTTGGGCTGCATGAACAAGTAGCAGTGCGCCTCCTCAACACTCATTTCCACAGGGGAGCTCCAGGCGTGCAGACACTGGGGAGCGGAGGCGCCTAGTGGCAGTCCCGCCCGTTCCAAGTGCTTCATTAGGTCTGGGTAGTGCGCGTTGAAGGGAGCCAGTGTGAGGGATCGGTTGTCGCCGTATAGAGCCGGGGGCAGTACGGAGTAGATGTGAGCTGTGCAGTCCACAGAGTTCCCAATGCGGACCACACTGCTGGCTGTAGTCAGCACACAGTTCTCGCACTTGTCCATGGTGCAGATCCGACTTACAGCCGCGACAAAGCAGGTCACTTCTCTGCAGTTCAGAAGTAGCACTTGTCGCACTGGGCCGTTTATGAAGATTTGCGACTCTTCGCAGTTCAGGATGCGGACATCTTTCCCGGCCACTTCCTTCTCCTGCTTCACTGTCACAGCCCGCGAGAGACCTCCAATTGCCAGCACTCCCGGCGCAGTGAGAGTGGTATCAAAGGCCGCAAACGGCATGCTGCTAGCAATCCACTCCGCGAGTTCCTCTCCATTGACTCTGAGCGCAGGGTTCTTGAAGAGCTGTGTGAGGCGACTGAGCGGGTCTGCAGAGGCAGGGATGGTAGTGAGGATGAGGCTGAGTGCATTGAATTCAGATGCGCTAAGGGCGGTTTCTTTGGCCTGGAGGTCAGTGGCCAGGACGCGCAGAAGCAGCTTGAGGTTGGTCTTGACGAAGTGCTGCGCCACTGAGAAATCTGAAGATGTCTGTGGGGACAGGAAGCCTCTTACAGCCTTACCCCTCGGCGAAGCCACAGGACTGGGCACAGTGTTACTCAGTCCTCCACCCAAGTGCCCAGGCCCATCACTGTTGAACTTCGAAGACAAACTCCCTGCATTTTCCACCGATAGACGAACTGAGGCTGCGCTCAGCAACTGCAGGGCCAGATACAGTGCGAACTGCTTCACATCCACTGTAGGTAGTCTCTTGTCACTGCCCACAGCTCGAAACACTTCGTAGTACACCTCGGCTTCAGCAGGCGGCAATCCCAGGGCTCGAGCAGATGCGTCCTTCCACTGCTGTAGACTGAGCTTCAAGTCAATAGAGGCCATGAAGAGGGACTTGACCAAGCTCACTAGTGAGGTAGGAGTGAGGCGGGCGGGACAGGGAAACACACCGTGATCGAACACTTCTGCTTTTATCTGCAACACCGGCCGATTCATTGTACAGGTATCATGGACTTTAGTTTAGGCTAACTCTCTCTGCGGGCGCTGCTTCTGATTGTGGAAAATCTATGTGTAGAGCCTTCCGCTTGATGAACAACACTTGTGGAACGGAAACACTGTAAAGCGCTTAACACCCAAATTCTCGCATTTCAACTGTCCAGACTCAGACTTTGATTGCAACCCGTGACAATCCCAGTTTCTAGCGAAGGGACTGAAGAAGGAAGGTCTGTGTGGTACCTTGGAAACTTCTGTCACTATCTCAGATCTTCTGAGGGCGATTGGACGAGAAGTAGGAGAAGCACGATCTCTATCGAAATAACGGAAGGGCGCAGAGCCGTGGTCAGCCACAGGTGGGAATAGCATGCAACTCGACATATTGACTTGGAGTAATAATTGAGATGACGTATGCATACTTGTCTCCTGCAGGTGCACGCAACCTACACACCTACCAATACGAAGGCGGAGACTACTCCTTGCTGTACCAGTACGTTTTGTCTCCGATCGCTTCAAGCCTCAGTCAAAGACTGCCCGACTGGGTGTCTGCCAACCTAATCACGTACCTCGGACATTTGAGTTTGGTAATTGGCTACGTACTGGGCTGGCTGTGCTGTGGACTGTCGCTGGACTGCAGGTCACCTGCCTGGGTGGAGTGGCTCACTCTAGCACTCTACTTCGCTTGGATCATTCTTGACAATACAGATGGGAAGCAAGCCCGGCGGCTCGGTATCAGCTCTCCACTGGGCTTGCTGTTCGACCATCAAGTAGACGCTCTAAACGTGTTCACAACCGCTACTTTCTTCGGCATGGTTTGCGGCTACGGCAATTCGCCCTACACCCTGGCGAGCTGGTTCGTGGCGACCATCCCCTTTTACCTATTCACCTGGGAAGAACTGAACATCGGCAAACTCGAGTTCCCGATGCTCAGCGGTACTTCTGAAGGCACTGTGGTGCTCGGAGGAATCATGGCCTGGATGATTTGGACGCCCCCGGCTGCTGTGAACGCAGTGGTCGTTTTCGGCCTGCCCCTGCCGATGATGATCTTCTGGGTGGGGTTTGTGCTCGGACTGATGAACGCAGTGTACAACGTGGTGAGAGTAGTGACTTACTGTAAGGACAGCACTACGGCTTGTGTGTCGGTTCTCCCCTTCCTCTACTTCGCCTTCACAGTCGCCACTGCCCTTTGGGTGTCCCCAGCACACATTGGGGCTGTAGCTGCGAGGGAGTTTTTAGTGTTCGCCGGCTTCGCGTTTTCGAAGGAAATGTGTCATATGCAGTTAGCGCATGTGACCAGTACTAGCTACATGCCTTTGAACCTTCCCAATTTCGTCCTGCTCACCGCCTTCCTGGTCAATACCTGGGCGCATAGCTGCGGCTACGGACTGGTGGATGAGTACGTGCTGCTGGTGATGCTGGCCGTAGCGTCGGCCTGGAGCTACATTTACATGGCGTACACTCTCGCAAAAGAAATCTCATCGGAACTTGGAATTCCCGTCTTCGCAGTGCCCAAGAGGAAAATCCGCTAGTTAAAAGTCAGTTTAGGCCCACTTGAGACTAGTCTAAGGCGCAGATCTCTTCAATATGGGAGCATTGCACGCTCTTTCTGGCCTACTTTGCTTGAAAGTAAGGAGCGCTATTTTGGCCTGCTGGCTATCACAGAAGTAGATGAGACTCTGGGATATACTGTGGGATAGGCAATTTAGCCACTTTGCGAGTTAATTTCGCTTAATTAGGGGCAGGAAGAACTGTATTTATGAATAGAAGTCCTATACTTATATATGTGTTATTAGGGTGACTAGTGTGGAGTTTGGTGTTAGCAAGTTGCTG
>Ga0247837_1001565_pt1 | contig 46887 bp, 36 predicted proteins | sample LaCtaG_2_FD_187115 | JGI IMG/M metagenome (GOLD analysis project Ga0247837, IMG submission 187115) | Freshwater microbial communities from meromictic Lake La Cruz, Castile-La Mancha, Spain - LaCruzMarch2015_14.5m | ecosystem: Environmental > Aquatic > Freshwater > Lake | place: Spain: Castile-La...
TGCCCCTCCAGGGTGTGGAGCAGGGTCCCGGTGGCCGGGTCCCAGACCCGCACGGTCTTGTCCTCCGAGCCTGATGCCAGCCAGCGCCCCTGGGGATCGGCGGCCAGGGCCCAGACCCGACCTGTGTGCCCCTCCAGGGCGTGAAGCAGGGCACCGGTGGCCGGGTCCCAGATCCGCACGGAGCGTTCGTCCGAGCCCGAGGCCAGCCAGCGCCCCAGGGGATCGACGGCAACCGTGCTGACTTCGTTCGGCAACAGAAGAAGCGCGGCTTCGGTCCCCTCCGGAGCAGCGAGCAGCAACGCCCATGCTACCAGCGTGGCCAGCAATCGGGTCATTCGAGTCATCCGGATCATGCGCCGCACCCCAACAGCAACCGCGCCGCCTCCTCAATCCCCGCCGACCGCCACGCATAACGCCCCCCGCGCCGCGCCAGCAGGTTGTCCCAATAGAGCCCGCGCACCAGCGGGTCCGGGTCCCACCCCTGGGCCAGCCCCGGGATGCCCTGGCGCAGCAGCCCGCAGACCGATTCCCGGTGCGGGTAATAGGGCGTGAGCAGCGGCTCGTAGGGCCTGGTGTCGGCGAGCGCGGCGCGCCAGTCCTGGCCCAGGCCCAGGGCGAGCAGCGCGTGCTGGATCAGCCTGGGGTGTCCGCCCGAGCACTCGGCGATGGCGTCGAGCTCGGCCGGGCAGGGCGCCAGGGCCGGGAACAGCTCCCGCTGCCACTGGACCAGGTCCAGGGCGGTCGGGTCGTCCAGCATGACCGGGCTCGCCCCGCGCAGCAGGGACAACTCCGGGGTCGCGTAGATCTGCTCGGCCAGATGGACCCCGCCGAACACCGCGATCCGCGCCCGACCACCGCCGGCCAGGGCGCGCAGCTCCGCGGCCAGGGCCCGGCGCGGCCCGTCCGGACCCTGGTCGAAGTCCCGCACCACCAGCGCCCAGGTGCCTTCCCGGTGCCTAAGCTCCAGGGCGCGACGCCAAGCGCCTGCGCTGACAATGGCGCCGACGATGGGCACGTCCAGTCCGGCCTGTGCGGCCAGATGGGCAAAATAGGTCGCCCCATCGGTCCCCGGGTCGTTCAGCGGCGCGATCTGCACCACCCGCGCCAACCCGTACTCCTCGCCCAGACGCTCCGCCAACACCGCGGCGATGCGCCCGAGCGGGTAGTGCCGCTGCGCCAGGATGGCGACCGGGTTGGGCGAGCGCAGCAGGAGCAGGGCCTCGTCGATGGCGCCCAGTTGGCTCGGCGCCATCGGCGGGTCCGCCGCGAGCCCGGGCGGCAGGATCAGCGGCCCCCGGTGGTAGGGGTCCGGCCCCGGGGCCTCGCCCGCCAGGGCCTTGACCAGCATCCCGAAGGCGCGCCGGTAGCCGGGCTCGTCGGTCGCGGCGCCGAAGTCGATGCCGTGATAGTTGCCGATGAAGGGCAGGGCGGGCATGGGTCCCAGCAGCAGGGGGACGATCCGGAAGGGGGCGGCAGCACCGCCGCCGCGATCGGCATTGCGGTTGGCGAGCATCCGATTCCATTCGTTGCGCACCCACTCGGAGTCCACCGTGTCCGGGCTCGCCACCAACAGCCCGGCGCGCGATGCCTTGAGCGCCCCATCGAGCTGGCTGGGAAAGTCCTCCCCCGGGATCAGCCCCCAGCGGTCCAGAAAGACGCTGAGCCCCTGGCTCACCAGGTTGCGCGCCAGGGTCTCCACCCAGTCGAACCGGGCCGAGCGGTAGCTCAAGAAACAGTCGTAGACGGGCGGGTCGAGCGGGCACTGGGGCATTCGCGGCTCCTTTGCTGTGTCACCCGGGCGCGAGTCAGGTGCAGAGACGCCCGTCCTCGATGCGTACCACCAGGTCCGCCAAGGCACCGACCCGCGGGTCGTGGGTCACGACCACCACCGCCCGGCCCTGGTCGTGGGCCAGGTCCCCGAGCAGGCGCACGACGGCGCGACCGTTGACCGAGTCCAGGGCGGCGGTGGGCTCGTCGGCAAGCAGGATGGGCGGGTCGCCGGCCAGGGCGCGGGCGATGGCGACGCGCTGCTTCTCGCCGCCGGAGAGTTGGGCGGGGAAGTTGCGCCGGCGCCCGCCGAGCCCGACCAGGTCCAGGAGTCCGGCCGCCTCACCCAGGTCCCGGCCCTTGAGTTCCAGCGCGACCTGAATGTTCTCCGCCGCGGTGAGGGCCGGAAACAGGTTGTAGCTCTGGAAGATGAAGCCCATGCGCCGCAGCCGCAGCCGCGCCAGTGCTTGCGTGGATAGCCCGGCGAGCGCCTGGCCCTCGACCCACACGGCGCCCGCGGTGGGGTGCAGCAGGCAGCCCAGGATCATCAGCAGCGTGGTCTTGCCGCTCCCCGAGGGCCCCATCAGGGCCATCACCTGCCCGGCGGAGACCTGAAAGTCCACCTCGTCCAGGGCGCGCACCGCGGTGTCCCCGCTGCCGTAGACCATGGACAGACCGCGGGTCTCAAGCGTCGGCGTGCTCATCGCTGGAAGACCATCGCCGGGTCGATGCTCATGGCCATGCGGATGGAGACGACCGAGGCCAGGACGCACATGACCAGGGTCACGCCGTAGAGGAGGAAGCTCAACTGCGGCGGCACCAGGGTGACGACCAAGCGCGAGCGGTCGTGGGCCTGATTGCGCCAGGCGAGCAGCCCGGCCATCCCGGCGCCCCAGCGGGTGGCTGCGGTGTTCATTTGCGTTGGGTTCCGCCATCCTGATTGGTATTGGCTTGCGGCGGCGGGATACTGATATAGGCGTTGACCCGCAGCCCCGCCGGGAGCGCGACCCCCGGCTCCAGGTCGATAAGGACCTCCAGCACCCGGGTATCCTTGAGCTCGGCCGGGTCGTCGGAGGCGACCTGCTTGCGCCCCATCAGACTGCCGATGCGCCCGATCTTGCCGGGAAAGCGGCGGTCCCCGTAGGCGTCGGCCTGGACATAGGCGTCCGCGCCCAGGCGCAGGAGGGCGATATCCCCCTCGTCCACCTCGGCACGGACCCGCAGGTGGGCGATGTCCCCGACCGCCAGGATGGGGGTGTCGGCCATCTCGGTCACCTGCTCCCCGGCGCGCCGGAAGCGGCGCAGGACTACCCCGTCGATGGGACTGCGCACCTGCGATTTTTCATAGACCGCCTGCGCGAGCGCGAGTTGCGCCCGCGCCAGGACCAGTTCCGCCTCCGCCTTGGCCTGTTCATCGGCGCGCGCCGGGCTGTCCACCACCTCCAGTTGGGCGCTGCTGCGGGCCAGTTGCGCCCGGGCCACGTCCAGGTTGCTACCGGCGTTGTCCAGGTCTTGGCCGCTGCCCAGGCGTCGGTCCGCCAGCCCCTGCTGGCGGATGAGTTCACGCTCGGCGCGCGTTAGCACCGCCTGCGCCTCGCGCACCGCGGCGGCCGCCTGCGCCCGCTCGGACGGACGGGCGCCGTTGATCACGCGCTCCAGGGCCGCCTGTGCGATGGCGACGCCGGCCTCGGCCGCCTGCACGCGCGCCAGGTGGTCGGCGTTCTCCAGGCTGGCCACGACCTGGCCGCGGCGTACCGGTGCCCCCTCGTCCAGCAGCACCTCCGCGAGCCGCCCGGTCATGGCTGCGGCGATCCGGATCTCCTCGGAGATCGGCTCCACCCGCCCCTGCGCGGCGATGACGGTGCGTGGGGCTGGGGTGGGTAGGTCACGCGCGGGGATGCTTGGGTCGGCCGCATGGGTCGTGGTGGGACCCGCCAGTCCCCAAACCACGACCAGGCACAACGTGAGGATAGGCGGGGTGGGGATGTGTAGGTACCGGCGCTGCATGGGGGGGACTGCCGTGGATAGGTCTCGCCAGGGGGATCCGGGCCGGGACTAAGGGTAACCCGGGCGGCCCCGGCACGTCGACGGACGTATTTGCGGGTTCACGATAGCGGCGGGCCTCGACCGTCACTGTGCCTGCCGGGAGCGCTGCACTGAGACTGGGCAAGTATATTCCTGGATGGGTAGAGCGCAGCGAAATCCATCGTTTGCGCGCGCTAAGACGTTGATTGCTGGGTTTCGCTGCGCTCTACCCAGCCTGCAGGTCGCGCGCGGATCGGGCCGGCAGCGAATACTTGCCCAATCTGACTGGGGTGCGGCGCTCCCGGGGGGCAGCGCTCACTGGGTTTCTACCTCGAAGCCCACCAGGGCGCGTTGCTCTCGGCTGAATTCGATCCCGATCAAATGCAGCGGCTGACCGGTGGCCCGGTATTTGTCGGCATGACCGCGATCCTTGATCTGCTGCAGCGCCCGCCCTGCCGGCTCCAACTCCACCACCTTGAACTCGAAGAGCCAGATTCGGCCGTTGAACTTCAGCGTCAGATCGATGCGGCCCAGGCTGGTTGCATCCTCCGCCGTGAGGTCCAGCCCGAGGGCGGCCAGGTGGCTGTAGAAGACGCTCGCGTAATAGCCCTCGTACTGCGCGATGGGATTGCCGGTGTACCACTGATAGGGAATGCCCGCGAAGAGGCTGTCGAAATGGGCGCGCAGGGCAGCGAAGTCGCCCGCCACCAGCACGTCATAGAGTCGGCTCGCCAACTCACTGGCGCGCCCCGGCTGCCCGATCAGGGCCTTGGCCAGGCTGTCGTTCAGCGCCGTCTCGACCTCCAGATTCGGATAGCCGAGGGTGTATTCGAGCCGCGCGCCGATCCGCCGGGAACCGGTGAAGGTGAGATAACCGGTCTGCCACAACAGGGCCTCGGTGCCCAGATGGTCCACATCGAAGGCGGACAGCAGCGCCTCATCGGCGCGCAGCCGGGCGAGCGTCGGGGTGAAAAAACCGCGTTCCGTGAGCAGGTCGACCAGGAAGGTCGGGGTACCGGTCTCGAACCACCAGGTGCGGAACTCGCGTTCCTGAAACAGCAGCAGCAGGTCGAAGGGGTTGTAGACCGCCGCCCCGGTCCAATTGTAACCGTTATACCAGTGGCGGATGGCATCCCGGTCCAGGCCGGCGAGTTCCGGCGCGAACACGCTATCCACATCCTGCTCGGTATAGCCGCACAGGGCGGAATAGTCCGCGGACACCGTGATGTCACGCAGATTGTTGAGCCCCGAGAAGATGCTGACCTTGCTGAACTTGCTCACCCCGGTCAGAAAGGCGAAGCGAATGTGGGCGTCGTTGTCCTTGATGACCGAATAGAGATTGCGCAGCCCATCGCGCATGGTGCGCGCGCTGTCGGGGTCCGTCAGGTTGTCCAGGATCGGCTTGTCGTATTCGTCCACCAGCACCACGACCCGTTGGCCGGTGGCGGTATGGGCGAGCCGGATCATCTCGGCGAAACAGCGATCGATCCCCGTTTCGCTGCAGACCACCCCCAGCGCTGCCTGGTTGATGCGCAACTGCTCGCGGACCTTGTCGTCCAGCGCGGCCCGACTGTGCAGCACCCCGCCGCCGAAGCTCAGCCGAATCACCGGGTAGCGGATGCTCCAATCCCAGTCGGGGTGGATCGCAAGCCCGCGAAACAGCGGCTCGTTGCCGGCGAATAGCTCCCCCAGCGTATCGAGCAGCAGGGACTTACCGAAGCGCCGCGGGCGCGACAGGAAGAAGTGACTGCCCTCGTCGATCAGTTGCCGGATGAAACCGGTCTTGTCCACGTAGTAGTGGTCATCTTCGCGGATCTTGGCGAAGGTCTGGATACCGATGGGCAGTTTGCGGCGGTGCATGGGGGCCTCGGGGTCGTTGAATGATCGCTAGCGCCGGCCACAGATCCCGTCGCGCCAGGGCGCCACCGGAGGTCGAGGCTTCAGCCGGTCTGCCGAACGAGGGACGGGGTTGACAGGATAGTCTCTATCGGCCACCCGATGCCGGTACCACGCCAGAACCCCCGCTAATCCTGCCGGACGTGAGGTCGCAGGTCCGCACAGCGGACCCTACGCGCGGGGCCTTAGGGTCCGCTGTGCGGACCACAGACCTCGCAGTCGGTTGATCGGCCGTGATTGTGTTCAAGGCTGAACCTTAAAATAGGCAAGCTGTTCCCGGAATACCAAACCGCTCTCAATAACCGCCGCGACGGCACCGAGACACTGGCCGCAGGAGCGGCCGGGATGCGTTCCCACGCGGAGCGTGGGAACGAGAAGAGCCGCTAGGCAGCGGCCGTTTCCACAATACCGGGCATCCTATCGAGTGTAAGTTTTTCGGAATGGAATGCAAGCATACTTTTTCATGATTGCCGGTATTCTCTGCTGATTCTAGCCTGTTCGACCGATAGCAATATTCATCGTACCAGACGGATTCTACGTCTGCGGCAGGTTGGGGCTGAGACCTGTGGCCATCCAAGGCTGAAGCCTTGGACTCCACCAAGGTCCCGCAAGGCATTCGCGTTATTCGCGGCGCAATTTTCAAACAAATACAAAAGCCAAACGTCCGGTCGGGGAGCCCCAGCGGGGCTCCCCGGCCGGACGTTTTGCTAGGCCTCCGCGGGTGCCGCATACTCCTCGATCTGGTCAAAGTTCAGATAGCGATACACACTCGCCGCATCCGCATTGATGATCCCCATCCCCGCCTGATACTCGGCCAGCGTCGGGATCCGGCCGAGTTTGGAGGCGATGGCCGCCAGCTCCGCCGAGGCCAGATAGACGTTGGCGTTCTTGCCCAGGCGGTTGGGGAAGTTGCGGGTGCTGGTGGAGACGACGGTGGCGCCTTCACGGACCTGGGCCTGGTTGCCCATGCAGAGGCTGCAGCCGGGCATCTCGGTGCGGGCACCGGCGACGCCGAAGGTGAAGTAGTGACCTTCCTTGACCAACTGGGCCTCGTCCATCTTGGTCGGCGGGGCGACCCAGAGCTTGACCGGGATGTCGCGTTGGCCCGCCAGCAGGGTGGCGGCGGCGCGGAAGTGGCCGATGTTGGTCATGCAGGAGCCGATGAAGACCTCGTCGATCTTGGTTCCGGCGACGGCGGACAGCGGCTTGGCGTCGTCCGGGTCGTTGGGGCAGCAGAGGATGGGCTCCTTCAGCTCATTGAGATCGATTTCGATCACGGCGGCGTATTCGGCGTCCTTGTCGGCTTCCAGCAGGTTGGGGTTGGCAAGCCAGGCCTCGACCGCCTGGATGCGGCGCTCAAGCGTCCGCTTGTCCTGGTAACCGTTCGCGATCATGTTCTTCATCAGCGCGACGTTGCTGGTCAGGTACTCGATGATCGGTGCCTGGTTGAGCCGGATGGTGCAGCCGGCGGCCGAGCGCTCGGCGCTGGCGTCGGAGAGTTCAAACGCCTGTTCGACCTTCAGGTCCGGCAGGCCCTCGATCTCCAGGATGCGCCCGGAGAAGGCGTTGACCTTGCCGGCCTTGGCGACCGTGAGCAGGCCCGCCTTGATGGCGTACATCGGGATGGCATGGACCAGGTCACGCAGCGTCACGCCGGGCTGCATCGTGCCCTTGAAGCGGACCAGGACGGACTCGGGCATGTCGAGCGGCATGACGCCGGTGGCGGCGCCGAAGGCGACCAGACCCGAGCCGGCCGGGAAGCTGATGCCGATCGGGAAGCGCGTGTGGCTGTCGCCGCCGGTGCCCACGGTGTCGGGCAACAGCAGGCGGTTGAGCCAGGAGTGGATGACGCCGTCGCCCGGACGCAGGGCCACGCCGCCGCGGTTGCTCATGAAGGTCGGCAGTTCACGGTGGGTCTTGACATCGACCGGCTTGGGATAGGCGGCGGTGTGGCAGAAGGACTGCATCACGAGATCGGCGCTGAAGCCCAGACAGGCCAGGTCCTTCAACTCGTCGCGGGTCATGGGGCCCGTGGTGTCCTGGCTGCCGACGGTGGTCATCTTGGGCTCGCAGTAGGTGCCGGGGCGCACGCCCTGGCCCTCCGGCAGGCCGCAGGCGCGCCCGACCATCTTCTGCGCGAGGGTGAAGCCGCGGCCGCTGTCCGCCGGGATCGCGGGCAGGCGGAAGGTGTCGGCGGCGGGGAGCCCCAGGAAGTCGCGCGCCCGGGCGGTCAGGGCGCGGCCGATGATCAGGTTGATGCGCCCACCGGCCCGCACCTCATCGAGGATCACGTCGCTCTTGAGCGCGAACTCGGAGACGGTCTGACCGTCCTTCACGACCTTGCCCTCGTAGGGCAGGATGTCGACCACATCGCCCATCTCGAGCTTGGACACGTCCAGTTCGATCGGCAGCGAGCCCGAGTCTTCCTGGGTGTTGAAGAAGATCGGGGCGATCTTGCCGCCGAGCGTCACGCCGCCGAAGCGCTTGTTCGGGACATAGGGGATGTCCTGGCCGGTGGCCCAGACCACGCTGTTGGTCGCGCTCTTGCGGCTGGAGCCGGTGCCGACCACGTCGCCGACATAGGCGACCAGGTGGCCCTTCTTCTTCAGGTCCTCGATGAACGCGATGGGGCCGCGCTTGCCGTCCTCCTCCGGCTTGAAGGCGGCGTCGGGGCGGGTCATCTTGAGCATCGCCAGATAGTGTAGCGGGATGTCGGGGCGGCTCCAGGCATCGGGTGCGGGGGAGAGGTCGTCGGTGTTGGTCTCGCCGGGCACCTTGAAGACGGTGACGGTGATGGACTTGGGGACCTCGGGGCGGCTGGTGAACCACTCGGCCGCGGCCCAACTTTGGACGACCTCTTTGGCCTTGGCGTTGCCGGCCTTGGCCTTGTCCGCCACGTCGTTGAAGAAGTCGAACATCAGGAGCGTCTTCTTCAGGCCCTCGGCGGCGACCGCGGCGACCTCCGCGTCGTCCAGCAGCTCGATCAGCGGGTGGACGTTGTAGCCGCCGACCATGGTGCCGAGCAGTTCGGTCGCCTTGGTCTTGCTGATCAGCCCGACGCTCAGGTCACCGTGCGCGACCGCGGCCAGGAAGCTCGCCTTGACCTGGGCGGCGTCGTCCACGCCGGGGGGGACCCGGTGGGTGAGCAGATCCAACAGGAAGGCGTCCTCACCGGCCGGCGGGTTCTTGATCACCTCGATCAGTGCGGCCGTCTGCTGGGCGGAGAGCGGCAGCGGCGGGATGCCGAGCGCGGCGCGTTCGGCCGCGTGCTGGCGATAGGCTTGTAACATCTCGAGGGCTCCTGATGGTGGTGGTCATTTTGGTCGGGTGGCAGGCACCGCGCCACACCGCCGCAGAGCGCCCGCGGCGGCGGCTGGTCGCAGGCCAATCGCGCATTTTATGCCTTATGTAGGACCTGCCAAGCGATTTGCACCTGCTGGCGACCCGGGTCGCGCGCCTGCTGGGAAATCACCTGGAGGGCGACCCCTGCCGGGTCTACCAGTCGGACATGAAGGTGCAGATCGCGGCGGCCAACCGCTTCTACTATCCGGATGTCATGGTCTGCTGCGGCCCGGTCGAGGCGGAGCCGGACATCTATTACGAGACGGCCCCGAGCCTGATCGTCGAGGTCCTCTCCCCGCGCACTGCGGCTACGGACGACGGGGAGAAGCGCGTGAACTACCAGACCCTGGGATCCCTGCAAGACTACTTGCTGCTCGATCCGGACACGGGCGAGGGCACCCTGTACCGCCGGGGCGGGGCCTTCTGGACCCGCATCCGGCTCGGGCGCGAGGACCCCTTCGAGCTTGGGTCGATCGGACTGAGCGGGACCCTTGCCTGGCTCCTTGGCGGCAGCTAGTGGCTCGTTCCGCCTGATTCGTTTTCGACCCGCCTGGAGCCCCGAAGGGGCGCAACATACCAGCCCAGGGCAACGCCCTGGGTATTGAGGTGTAATGGCGCTTAGCCCTGAAAGGGCGTGATATCAGGAACGCCACCGGCATGCCACGCCCTTTCAGGGCTAGGCCGAATTCACCACGCGATCCCAGGGCGTTGCCCTGGGCTGGTTTGTTCGACCCCGTTGGGGTCCGCATGCACGATTGGGTTCATTCGCGTCATGCGTGCACCCTTGTCCGTCCCGGATTCACTCCCGCTGCCCCGCCAATCCGGACAATTCCCAGAGCCGCTCCAGGTCCGCGCGCAGGTGCGCCACCTCCGCCTCCAGGGCCTCGATGCGACTGTCTGCGGCGCTGCCGCCCGCGGTCGCGGCGGCCATGGGTACGGCCGCCGCCGCGGCACTCATGGCCGCGAGTTCGGCCGCGTCTGGCGCGCCGCACAGCAGGTGCAGGTAGCGCTCCTCGCGCTTGCCCGGAAGTCGGGGCAGTTCCATCACCAGGGCGGGTGCGCGGTCCATGAGCGCGCGGACCGCCGCGGTCACTGCGGTCAGGTCCGGAAACTCGGCGAGACGGGCCCCGTTGGTGCGCAGTTCGCCCAGGGTCTGGGGGCCGCGCAGCAGGAGCACGGTGAGCACCGCCTGTTCCTCGCGGCTTAAGTGGTAGGTTCCGACCATCTTGTGGTCGTAGCGCTCGGTGCGCCCCGAGAAGGCGGCGTGGATCAGCCCCCGGCCGCGCAACTGGTTGACCCGGTTTCCGACCTCGCCGGGCTCCAGGTTCATCACCGGGTGGCGGCTGCTCTTTTGGTTGCAGGCGGTGACGAGCGCGTTGAGGGTCAGCGGGTACTGCTCCGGGGTGGTGCGCTGTTTCTCCATCAGGCAGCCCAGGATGCGTGCCTCGGTGGGGTTCAGCAGGGGTTCGCGCAGATCACTTGGCATGGCTGTTCGCTCGCGTGGTCGGGGTGATGGTCAATCGAGCGGGAGGACCCGCAGTTCTACGCGACCCTGGGTGCTGCGGGCGGCCTGCCCGTAGAACAGGGTACCACCGGCGCGCCGGCGGTCATGGTCGCTGTGCAATGCCAGCGGTATCCAGTCCCCGAGGCGTCCCTGCACCCGTGCCTGGACTTCGCTGGTCTGCCGCGTCCCGGGGGCATCGCCGGTGTCGGCGCGGGTCTCCACCTCCAGGATCACCTGATCGCCCTGGACCCGCGGTACCACATAGAAGCCGCTTTCGTTGCGCTGGTAGGTGCTGCCCTCCCGGAACACGGTCCCCCCGGGGCCGATCGCGAGGTCCCGGTAGGCCACTGGCTGCTCCTGGCCGATGGCGATGAAGGCGCGGTGGCCATCAAGGGCGCGCACCTCCTGGCTCAGGTCGCGGCTGGCGGAACTGCTGCCCGCGACGGCCTCGATCCGGGTTGTCCCAGGCCCGCCGCTGCGGTCGCGGCTGGACGCCGGGTCGCTGCGCGCCCCGACTCCGACCCCGGCACCGCCGGTCTGGGTGGCGCTGTTCTGGCGGACCTGGATCAGCAGGCTGCGGGCCGGTCGGTCCAGGGTCGTCAGGGCGCGGTGGATCTCGGCCAGGTGCGCGGGGGAGGCCCGGACGAAGAGGGTGTTGTTGGCGCCCACGATGCTGCCGTCCGGTCCGGCCAGCGGCGCCAGGATGGGGATCAGGTCCTCGGGGAAGCGCGCGCGCAGTTCGATCATCTCCAATGGATAGTCCGCCGCCGTGCCCTCGACGCAAAGGGCGGCGCAAAGGGCGGTGAGAACCCGTCGGCGGGCGCCGCGGCCGCCCGCGCGCCGGTCAGAGGCAGAGCCGGCGCAGTTCACTGTCTTCGTCGCTCTGCTCCCAGACCTGGTCGAAGTCGGCACGCAGGCGCCGCGCCGTGCCCGGTGCCCGGTAGTCCACTAGGGCCTCATGGCGGTCGGCCAGCCGGCGCAGACAGTAGCCCAGGGCGTCACTGACGAGAAAGGCGTCGGTGCGGGCGCGGCAGTCGTCGGCCACACGCCGGATGGCGATGCGTGAAGAGAGGCGCCGGCTCAACTCGATCAGGCGGTGCCCGCCCACCACCGGCGCCAGCGGCTCGAACAGCAGCACCCGCACCGGACACTGGGGCCGGGCCAGGGCGAGCGCCTGCACCGCGTCCAGAAAGGGTTGCTGATCGTAGAGGTGGGGGTCCAGGTCGCGGCTGAAGATCAGGATCTCCCGCCGGGCCTCGGCCGCCAGCCGGATGCCCGCCTCCCGGATCGCGGGGGGGTCATCGAGCAGGAGCGGACCAACGTCGTCGGGCTGGTCCGTCGGTGCCTGCCCGGCCGGGGTCGGGTGCTGGGGCGAGGGATGCTGGGGCACGGTCATCTCCGGTACGGGGCGCGTTGACTGCCGCTCGGTTCAGGGGAACCGGGTGCGGGCGGGTGCGCTGAGCGCATAGTGTCCACGATTGTAGAGGGTGCAGAGCAGTTCCAGGCAGGCGGGTTGCGCGAGCCAGGGGGCCAACTGACCACAGGTTACCGTGCGTGGCTCGCACAGGAGTTCCGCGAGGCCGCGGCAGGCGGGCGGCAGGCGGTGGGTCTCGCCGCCGATGAAGAGCAGGAGTCGCTCCGGGTCCAGGGCGCTGAAGTAGACCCGCGAGGGCCCCCGCGTGAGCCCGCCCTGCTCCTCGATCAGGGTGCGCAGGTCCGACGGGCGCAGCGGCGGCCGCGCCGGTGCGACCGCCAGATGGCCCTTGGGTGTGCTCAGGCGGGCGCCGAACCAGGCGGCGAAGGACTCGTCGTCCGCTCCGCCCAGGGCCTCTTCGATGCGGCGGTGCACCTGCGTGAGCACGGCCGCGGGGACCTCGCCGCGATGGTGATGGGGTTGCGGCTGCGGGTCCCGGTAACGGCCGCGGGGCATGCGGGTACCGATCACATGCTCACACCAGGCGCCGGCCAGCTCGCGCCAGTCTGGCGCGCGCAGGCCCACCGACCAGGTCATGCCGGGACCCTCGGCGATCCCCCAGTGCGGCACCCCGGGGGGCAGATAGAGGCAGTCCCCGGGGGCCAGCACCCACTGCTCCTGCGCCTGGAAGTGCGCCAGGATCGGCAGGTCCAGGTCGGCAATACAGGGGGACTCGGGGTCCGGGTGGGGATCGATGCGCCAGCGGCGGCGTCCCTCGGCCTGGATCAGGAAGACATCGCATTCATCGACGTGGGGTCCCACCGAGCCCTGATCCGCGGCGAGGCTGATCGTGATGGCGTCCAGCCGCCACAGGGGCAGGAAGTCGAAGCGATCGAACAGGTCGGCGACCTCCGGGACCAGCGTGTCGACGTCCTTGATCAGCAGGGTCCAGTGGGACTCGGGCAGGGTAGCGAACTGGGCCTGGTCGATGGGGCCGTGGCGAACCTCCCAGGGGTGTCGGCCCCGCTCCAGGATCAGGCGCGACGCGACCCCGGGTGCGCCGGCGAGCCCGGCCAGTTGGTCGCCGCACAGCGGCGAGTGGAAGCCGGGCAGGGCGTCGCGCATCAAGAGCGGCCGCCGCTGCCAGAACTCGCGCAGAAAGTCGGTGGCGGTGAGCCCGTGCGGGAATGCGAGTCGCGGTGGTCTGGTGCTGGTCATCGGCCTTATTGATCAGGGGCATGAACTGGTTGGCGGGACCCGACGCGACCGCGACCGGACCCGGGACGGGCGCGTTCGCCGCCCATCGGGCTGCGGGTAAAATACGGTTCTGTATCGATAACACAACAGCGCAAGCCCTCTGAGTGGTCCGATACGTTGCAGAATAACGGGCGGTTTGCGGACCCTCCTGTTGCGTCTAATCCTTAGCCGTTGCAAATATGCCGCTCAGAGGAAAAAAAGTTGCACTTTTGTCGGCGTGCTGGGCTAAAATCTCAGCGTCCGAATGTTCAGTCAGCAAACCTTGCTCAGGTGCAACCCTCGCAACCCCCGTGTCGGGAGGTCGGTGAGGTGGCAGGCAGGGCCGCGCGGCACCAGCGTCCAGGTCCGGTGTTGCTTTTCCCTGACGTGGGTGTGACCTCCAGGCCGCATTCTCGACCGAACTCCCTCAACTGATCGCAACAGGAAACACAAGATGCGCAAAGACAAAAAGACCTTCCGCGTCGCCGCCCTGGCCGCCCCGCTGGTCATGGCCACCCTCTTGGCCGCGCCCGTCAACGCCGCCGATTCGATCGGCCTCTACTGGAAGGCCGCGCCGACCACCACCGCCTGGGTCAACCCCTACGGCGAGTGCTGGCAGGGTATGGACGGTGAGAAGCTGCCCCCTTGCGGCGACACTTACGTGCCCCGTGCCCCGTTGGTCATGCGCCTGCTGTTTGAACTTGACAGGTACCAACTGCGCAACATCCGCAACCCCGAAGAACTGCGCAAGCTCGATGACCTGATCAAGGATTTCCAGGATACCCCGCGCGAAGAAGTCGTCACCATCGTCGGCCATACTGACAAGCTGGGCAGCCTGGAACATAACCAGGTGCTGAGCGAGAACCGCGCCGATACCATTAAGCAGTACATGATCGACAAGGGTTATCCCGCCCGCGCCATCCAGTCGGTCAAGGGCATGGCCTGGGAGGGCGGTAACGATGTCGCCGCTGACGGCGCCGTGATCGACCTGGGCCCGCTGGAGAACAATCCCCTGCGTCGCCGCGTGGTCGTGACCGAACTCGGCCCAGACCAGCTTAAGTAGGTTCAGCTCAAGTAGGATCACATCAAGCAGTAGCGCGCAACCAGTCGTCATCCGGCGCCGGTTCGGGTCCGTCAGGGCGCCGTTCCGGCGCCGCTCAAGGAAGCCGCCGTCGGCGGGCGCGCTCCGGCGCCCCGAACCCCCGACCTCAATCGGAACCCAATCCGGTCGCCCACCCATGCGGTTGCGACGGGGGTTCCTGCGGCCGCAAGCAAGGGATGACACCCATCCAATAAGCCTCATCCCCCCCGACGGAGGCTTAAAGGACGACCGGCCCCCGGGTTTCCCGGAGGCCGGTTTTTTTTTGGGGATCATGTGCTGGATCCGTCTGTCGGCGCGATGCCGGCAATGGCCCGCGCCTGCTCGGCCGCGTTGCCGATATAGCCGGCGGGGGTCAGGGCCCGCAACTGCGCCTTGGCCGCGGCGGGGATCTCCAGCGTCTCGATGAACTCCGCCAGGGCCGCGGCGCCGATGCGCCGACCACGGGTCAGTTCCTTGAGCCGCTCATAGGGCCGATCGACGCCGTAGCGGCGCATCACGGTCTGGATGGGCTCAGCCAGGACCTCCCAGTTCGCCTCCAGGTCCGCCGCCAGGCGCAGCGGGTCCGCCTCCAGCTTGCCGATTCCCTTCAGCGCCGATTGCAGTGCGATGCTGGTGTGGGCGATGCCTACGCCTAAGTTCCGCAGGACCGTGGAGTCCGTCAGGTCGCGCTGCCAGCGCGAGATCGGCAGCTTGCCGGCCAGGTGTTCGAGGATGGCGTTACCGATCCCCAGATTGCCCTCGGCGTTCTCAAAGTCGATGGGGTTGACCTTGTGGGGCATGGTGGAGGAGCCGACCTCCCCCGCCACGGTGCGCTGCTTGAAATAACCGAGCGCGATATAGCCCCAGAGGTCGCGACACAGGTCCAGGGTCACGGTGTTGAAGCGGACCGTTGCGTCGAACAGCTCGGCCATGTAGTCGTGCGGCTCGATCTGGGTGCTGTAGGGGTTCCAGGTGAGCCCCAGTGATTCCACGAACGCGCGCGCGAGGGCGGCCCAGTCGAGCCCCGGGTAGGCGACCAGGTGGGCGTTGTAATTGCCCACGGCGCCGTTGATCTTGCCGAGCAGGTCCACCGCCGTCACCCGTTCTCTTTGCGTGCGCAGCCGGTGGCAGACGTTCGCCAACTCTTTGCCCAGGGTAGTCGGGGTGGCCGGCTGGCCATGGGTGCGGGCGAGCATGGGCAGGTCCGCGTAGCGCAGCGCCAGGTCGCGCAGGGCGGCGATGAGGTCGTCCATCAGGGGCAACAGGACCTGAGTGCGACCCTCCCGGATCATCAGGGCGTGGGCCAGGTTGTTGATGTCCTCGGAGGTACAGGCGAAGTGGATGAACTCACTGACCGCCGCCAGTTCCTGATGGCCCGCGATCCGCTCCTTCAGGAAATATTCCACCGCCTTCACGTCATGGTTGGTGGTGCGCTCGATGTCCTTGACGCGCCGGGCGTCCTCCAACTGGAAATCCGCGGCGATACCCTCCAGCAGGTCGACGGCCTGGCCGGACAGGGCCGGGACCTCCGGGATCCCGGGGTGGCGCGCCAGGGCCTGCAGCCAGCGGACCTCCACCAGTACCCGGTGGCGGATCAGCCCGTACTCGCTGAAGATGGCCCGCAGGTCCGCCGTCTTGGCGCCATAGCGCCCGTCCACGGGGGACACGGCGGTCAGTTCGGACAGATCCAGGTTTACAGCTTGGGTCATAGGGGTGTTCCAGGGTGAAAGGGGGATATTTGTCCACAAATGAACGCGAATAAATAAAATCTATGAAGGCATCGTGACGATGGCGCGTTAGGAGCAGTTCATTGATAAGTTAAACAAGTTAATTAGGGAATGCTCTTGGCACCGTTGTCGTTGTCGTAATCGTAATCGTAATCGAGGTAATCGTAGTGCCTCGGATTCTCGCGCACGCCAACTTGCATCGCTTTTTCGATTGCGACAACGACAACGACAACGACAACGACAACGACAACGATTATACTCGTTGTCTAGCCTATTTCTGTCTTGTTACTTATTTGCGTTCATTTGCTCAGTCGTTGTGGCCCCGGCGGCCTCCGGCGGCTCGCCGACGGGCGCCATGGCCTGATCGAAATAACTGTAGCCGGGCCGCTGCGTGTCCTTTCTCACCCGCCGGTAGAGCCGCCAGACCCGCCACGCATAGGCGAGCAGCCCGCTGTAGGTGGTCCAGATTTCCCTGAGGCGGCGCGGGTAGAAGACCCAGGGGCGTTCGCGCGGCAGACCTGGCCGGCGGTCGGTGCGGACCTTGCGGCGGAGAAACCCGCCCTGGAGCGGGTGTACCCGCTCGAATCGGAAGCAGCCGTAGAATTCCAGGGCGATCTCCATGATGCGCTTGGGATTGCGGTCGAAGGCCGCGGCGCGCCGCATCAGGGTCTCGAGATGTTGCGGCGCGTAATAGCTGTCCCAGGCGGCCCGGTAGACCCCTTGCCACTGCGCCTTGCTCATCCGTGGGTGCGTGGTGCAGACGTGCTCCAGGTCATAGCAGTTGAGGTCCGGCTCCAGTGGCGCGCCCTGCGCGTGCAGCGCCTGGTGATCGGCGGAGCCGGGCAGGGGGGTCAGGCAGAAGAACTCCAGGATATCGAGCGGCAATTCCCGCTTGATGGTCTCGATGTCCGCCAGGATGCGCTCGGGCGTGTCCTGCGGAAAGCCCAGGATATACCCGCAATAGGTGGTCACCCGCTGCTCCTGCCAGGCCAGCAGCATAGCGCGGTAGTTGGCGATCTTGTTCTGTTTCTTGTTGGCGGCCTCAAGGTTGGCCGGGTTGACCGCCTCCAGCCCGAGAAAGACCCGGGAGACGCCCGCGGCCCGTGCCTTCACCACGAAGCCCGGCAGGGTGTGACACATCGTGTCCACCTGGATGGTGAAGTTGAACTTGACCCCGAGTTCCCGGCGGATCGCGGCGATGCGATCGAAGATCGGCTCCCAGTTACGGTTGCGGGCGAAGTTGTCGTCAGTGATGAAATAGTGGCGGATGCCGTGGGCCAGATTGGCGCGCAGCAGCCGCTCGATGTCGTCCGGGTCGCGGAACCGGGACTTGCGCCCCTGGACGTTGATGATGGTGCAGAAGCTGCACAGAAAGGGGCAGCCACGCCCGGCGTCGAAGGTCCCGGGCATGGGTGCATAGCGCCGTGCCACTTCCGGCGGGAGATAGGGAAGGGGCTGATTTTGCAGGTCCGGCAGTCGCTCCATGTGGTTGTAGAGCGGCTGCAGGCGCCGCGCGTAGGCCGCGCGCAGCAGGTCCGCGAAGTGCTCCTCCGCCTCACCCGCGAACAGGGTGATGCCGAGCGCCATCGCCTCTTGAAGCTCCGGGGGGACCGCGGGGAGCATCGCCAGCACGCCGCTCACATGAAAGCCGCCGATCGCCACCTGGAGTCCGGCCGCGCGAAAGCGTCGCGCCAGATCCATGGCGCGTGGAAACTGGTTGGACTGGACCCCCACCAGGCATACCAGGCCCCCCCCGGCGTTGCGCCGCAGCCGGCGGATGATCCGCTCCACCGGGATCACCGTGTTGGTCTCGTCGTAGGCGTTGACCGCGATCTCCACGCCCGCGCCCAGGACCCCGGCCTGGCTGGCGCTGCGGGTGAGGCCGTAGAGGGTGGCCAGCGAGTTGGACGGAATCCACGCCTTGACCCACTGGATGACATAGCCGTCGTCGTCGTAGTGAGACGGCTTGATCAGTTCCACCTGGAAGCGGGTGTCGGCGGTCGGCCTGGAGCGGTGCATGAGTGTCCCCCGTCGCTGCGCAAAGGGTGCGGCTGCCGTGCCGCCGCCCGATCGCGCATGATAGGCCAGCCACCCTGGCAGAGAAACCCCGCGGCCGTCCCTGGCCCTGTGGCTGGTCTGCGGCGGTGGTTGCTGTGCCGCCCCCGGTGCGCCGGTCCTGGCTCGCTTGGCCGGTGTGCTCCGGCGTTGCGACGACTGCTCCTCCTGCTGCCTGCGGCCCGCGGTCTGGTCGCTCCTGACGATCCGTTGCGCTAGCCTGACGTATGCGACCCTGTGCGCCCCCCGGCGGTCTTGTCGTCTGTGGGGTCCGGCCCTAGCTGTGGCCTTCGGCGCCTGCTCGGGGGTCTTCGTCGTGCTGCCTTTCTGTGCGTTCTTCGGTGTTGCCTTTCTTCCTCACTTCACCTGGAGCACCTCGCGTGCCAGATGAGAGGCGTATGTAAAACAAAGGACTAGCCTTCTCGCTGCCCCAAGGTGACCAAGGGCGCAGTCAACAGGTGACGCGTTTGGTTCGGTCCGCCCAGCGGTGCAGGTGCGGCGCCGAAAGGTTGCGGAGGGGGCGCGCGTTCTCGACGGGCGCCGCCCTGGCTCGGTTCAGGCGGGGCGCGGCCAGGTGCGCGGGGCGATGTCGAAGCGCTGCTTGAAGGCCCGGGCGAGGTCTCGCCCGCCCACCGGCGCACCAGTTTGCGGCCTCGCCCGCCTGGGTGTGCGCAAGCGCGTTGCCCAGCAGGTTGGTCAGGACCTGCCTCACCCGGCGTCCGTCCAGCCAGACGCAGGGCGGCAGCCCGGCGCCGATGTCCAGGTGCAGTGTCAGGCAGCCGTCAGCCCGCGGCGCCGGGGTCGATGCCGAGTGCGCGCAGGCGCTCGGCAAGTTGCTCTGCGCGGGCGTCCGCCTGATCGGCGCGGGCGCGCTCCTGCTCGGCACGGGTGCGTTCCTGCCCTGCGCGAGCGTCCGCTTGCTCGGCACGGGTGCGCTCCTGCGCGGCGCGAGCGTCCGCTTGCTCGGCACGGGCGCGTTCCTGCGCGGCGCGCGCCTCGGCCTGCCGGGCGCGCCGGGCCAGTTCGACCGGGCTCAGGAACGGCCGTCCGGCCGGATCGAAGATCTCCAGGGTCTCGCCGCGCAGGGCAAACCGGATGCCGAGCCGGGGGCTGGTCCAGCCGTTGACGTAGGCCACGGGGGCGAGCCGCCCGTCCTGGCGCAACCAGACCTCCAGACGGTTGCGCTCGGGGTCGTAGAGGTAATACTCAAGCGCACCGTGGGTGTCGTAGAACTCCAGCTTGTCCTTGAGTTCCTTGGGCCCGTTCGAGGGCGACTGGACCTCGAAGACCACCTGGGGGGCGATGCCGCCCTCCTCCCACTGTTTGTAGGACCCGCGCGGTCCCTTGGGCCGGCCGAAGACCACCATGGCGTCCGGGGCCATGGGGTTGGCGAGGCGCCGGTCCTGGACCGGGTACCAGAAGAGGTCACCGGCGACGAAGACCTCCGGGCGGTCGGCGAAGAGGATCTCCAGGTTCTCCTTGATCTTCACGATCCAGTCGAATTGCAGCGTATTCTCCGCCATCGGGGCTCCGTCGCTGTCGGGATAGGGGTCGGCGGGGTCGAAACGGGGCACTGGGTTCATGGTGCTTGCTCCGGGCCGGGGGCCCTCTGTCGGTCGGACTATGTCGGTCTGACTCGCTGCTCAGAATAGCAGCGGCAAGGGGGGACCGACACCGCGGGAACGGCGGGGACAGTAGACCGGACTCGTGCCGTCCTTCCGGTTCATCGACCGCGACACGGTGCTCAAGGCGATGGGCATCAGCGAGCGCGGGCTTTGCCCATCCGGCGTTCGCGTGACGACCTCAGTCTGGATCGCGCCCGGCCTGGGTAGCCTGGGCGCGCGCCGGCGGTCAATGGTGCTAGCATGGGCCAAGCCCCTAACCGGCTCCAGGCCGCGGAGGACCCGATGTCGCTGATCTGCGAACTCCATCATGCCAGCCTGATCGTGGCGGATACCGCCCGCTCACTGGCCTTTTACCATGACGTGCTGGGCCTCTCCACCGACACCCGGCGCCCGGACCTGGGATTTCCCGGGGCCTGGCTCCAGGTCGGTCGGGGCCAGATCCATCTGCTGGAGTTACCCAACCCCGACCCGTCCGAGGGACGGCCCGCGCACGGCGGCCGGGATCGCCACGTCGCGCTGACGGTGCCCGACCTGGGGCCCGTGCTGGCGTGTCTGAGCGCCGCCGGGGTCCCCTGCACCACCAGCCGCTCCGGCCGCCGGGCACTGTTCTGTCGTGACCCGGACGGCAATGCACTGGAATTCATCGAGTCTCGGGAGGGATAAAGGGGCCGAAAGATAAAGGGGGAGAAAAATGGGGGCCAGGCTCAAATAAACTAGGCGTTGCCCGTCGGATCTAATTGAGCCCGGCCCCTTATCCTTCCTTATCCTTCGCTTGATGCACGGCGCAGATCGTCGCGTTACATATATTGGAAATAAGGTTGGCCATGACTGAACTAGCCCCCCTGACGATGACCATCGAACTGCTCGGCGGGCTCGCGCTGTTTCTGTACGGCATGCAGATGATGACCGACGGCTTGAAGGCCGCCGCCGGCCGGCAGATGAACACGCTGTTGGCCAAGCTGACGGGAAACCCCGTGTTGGGTGCCATCACCGGCGCCATCGTCACGGCGGTGATCCAGTCGTCCTCCGTGACCACGGTACTGGTGGTGGGCTTTGTCAGCGCCGGGCTCATGACCCTGGTGCAGTCGGTCGGGGTGATCTTCGGTGCCAACGTGGGGACCACGGTGACGGCGCAGATCGTGGCGTTCAACACGACCGCCCTGGCCTATCCGCTGATCGCGATCGGGTTTGTCATGACCTCCGCGTGGAAGCAGGGCGTCGCCCGCCACTATGGCGGCCTGTTGATGGGGCTTGGTCTGATCTTCTATGGCATGGCGGTCATGGGCTCGGCCATGTCGCCGTTGCGCACCCACGCGGGCTTTGCCGAACTACTGCAATCCTTGCAGAACCCGGTCCTGGGGATGCTGGCCGGCGCGGCCTTTACCGCGCTGGTGCAATCGTCCTCGGCAACCATCGGGCTCGCGGTGGTCATGGCGACCCAGGGACTGCTGTCCCTGCCGGCGGGTATCGCGATCCTGTTCGGGGCCAAGATCGGGACCGGGATCACGGCGGTGCTCGCGGCGATCGGCAAGCCGCCGGACGCCAAGCGCGCGGCCGCCGTGCACGTCCTGTTTAATGTGTTGGGTGCCGTGATTTGGCTGCCGTTCATCGCGGGGCTCGCAGGGCTCGCCGAGCTGGTATCGCCGGTGGCCGCACACCTGCAGGGAGTGGAGCGGCTGGCCGAAGAGGTGCCGCGCCAGATCGCCAACGCCGCAACCATCTGGGCCGTAGCCAACACGTTGATCTTCCTTCCGTTCGCCGCGTTGTTCGCGAAGATGGCCAGCAAGCTGATCCCGGACCGCGCGGTTGATGAGCGGGCCATCATCCGCCCCCGCTATCTCGCTGACGAACTGATCCGGGTGCCATCGATGGCCTTGGAGCGGGCGCGGATGGAACTCGGGCACATGGGCGAACTGACCGAAGCGATGCTCGCCAAGGTCAAGTCGGCCTTTGTCGCCAGGGATCTAAGCGAACTGTCGCAGCAGTATGACCAGGTCGTGGTGCTGCGAGAAGCGGTGCTCGTCTATCTGCAGCTTGTCGGGCGTAGCGAATTGAGCGACGCCGAAGCGGACGCGCATGCACGCCTCGTTGCCGCTACCGGCGACATCGAGAACCTGGGGGCGGCGATCAGCCGCGAACTGGCACCGCTGGCCCAGGCTATAAAGGAAGCGGAGATCACCCCGTCGCCCGAGACCACTGAGTTGCTTGAACGTCTGTTTCAATTGATCCAGGGGGCGGCGCATTCGGCGCTACGGGCCCTGGTGGAAGGAGACGAACGGGCGGCGCAGACGGTGGTCGCGAATCGCGACGCGGTCCTTTATCTCAGTTCCGAGTTGCAGAGGCAACAGGCCGCGCGCCTCGCCCAGGACGACCCGGACCGCTTGCTCAAGCACCGCGTGCAGCTTGAAATGATCGACCGTTTGCGGCGCATTTACAGTGTGGCTGAGCACATGGCGCTCTCGGTCCTGCCACGGAGCGTGCTCGTCGGGGAACTGTCTGTCTAGTCCCGGCTTGTCCGTCTGTCCCCGGTTTCCCCGCGGCAGGGGATGCGGGGTTGGGCTGAACTTGCCTGGCAAGCAGCCTTGTATCTGCTACCATTGATGCCACTGATCGCGGCGGCCCCGGTCGCGATTCCCCACCGCCGAGACCGTGCCGATGGCCGACAACCGCCCTGAGGAGACCATGCGCCGACTGGTAATGGCGCTGCTCGACGGTGATCAGGCCGAGGCGGTCGGCGTGGCGCTGGCGTTGCGCGCGGCGGGTATCGACAACGGCCGCATCATCGCGGATGGCATCGAGGCGGCCATGGGGCACCTGAACGCGAAGTGTACGCTACAGCAGTTCAATCTGCTCGAGATCATGCTGTGCGGGCGCGCCGTGACCGCGGTGATGAAGGCGCTGTTCCCGGCCGAGGCGCCGTTGGCGCCGACCCAGGGCACCGTCGTGCTCGCCGCGCTGGAAGGGGACGTCCATGATCTCGGCAAGAACATCGTCCGGATGATCCTGACCGTCGAGGGCTACCGCGTCGTGGACTGCGGCAAGGACTGCCTGCTGGACCACGTCATTGAGACCGTCGGTCGGGAGGACGCGATCATGGTCGGCATCAGCGGCCTGATCTCCACCGTGGTCCCGCAGGTGCGCCGGGTGCGGGGCATGCTCGATACCGCGGGGCTCTCCGCGGTGCAAGTGATGACCGGCGGCGCGGCGCTGAAGCAGGTCTCCGCGGCCAGCCTGAACGTCGATTTCGTCGCCCAGACCGCCTTCGACGGCCTGCATTATCTGCGGGCGGCCGCACCCGGCGTCGGTCGCTGAGGGAGGCCGGCCATGAACAGCCTCGAGCGCATCGCTGCCGCCGCCGCGTTCGGCACCCCGGACCGGGTCCCGGTGGTGGCCCAGGTGTTTGGTCACGCCGGGGTGCTCGCGGGGGTGGCCGTCGGCGACTACGTGCGCGACGGGGCGCTGCTCGCCCGCTGTCAACTGGCGGCGCTCGCCCACTACGGCTACGACGCGGTATTCGCGCTGATGGACGTGAACGTCGAGGCCGAGGCGCTGGGCGCCCGCCTGCGCTGGCCGGCGGAGCGCTATCCCAGCATCGAGACCTACCCGCTCAGGCCCGACCGACTCGATTTCGCGCGGCTCGCGACGCCGGACCCCGCGCACGCGGGGCGCATGCCGGAGCTGTTGCAGGCGGCACGCCTGCTGCGCGACGCGGTCGGCGACGAGGTCCTGGTCGTCGGCTGCGTGCTCGGGCCGATGACCCTGGCGTCGCAGTTGCTCGGGTTCGAGGCGGCCGTTTATCTCGCGATCGACGAACCGGAGCAGTTCGGCCGGCTGCTCGACTTCGCGACCGAGGTCGCGACGCGCTTCGGCATCGCCCAGATCCAGGCCGGCGCCCACCTGCCGCTGGTATTCGACCCGTCCGCGTCACCGGAACTACTGCCAACGCAGTTCTACCGCGAGTTCCTGCTGCCGCGCCTGGCCCGTCTCTTCGGCGCCTTCAAGGCCGCGGGCGCGCCGCTCAATTGGTTGCACACGGCGGGCGCGGCGGAGTCGATCCTGCCCTTTTATCCGTTGGTGGACGTGGATATCGCCAATATCGACTACGCCGTTGATCCCGAGCGCGCGCTGCGCGCACTGCCGCACACCTGTCTGGACGGCAACCTGAAGCCGCTTGCGTTCGTCTGCGACACCCCGGCCGACATCGCTTGCGCCGCGGCCCGGTTGTTGGACCTGTTCGCCGCGCGCGGCGGGTTCATCCTGTCGTCGGGGTGCGAGATCCCCCCAGAGGCCCGACCCGAGAACATCACCGCGATGGTCATGGCCGCGCGCCGCGTGGGCTAGCACGATGGCCACCCTGGCCGTTCACACGAAGGGCGAGGTGCAGCGCTTCGCCTTTTCACCAGGCCAGGCGCTGTTCCGGCTGCTCGTCGCGGCCGAGGTCCCGATCCGCTGCGGCTGCAACGGTCTCGGCGGCTGTGGTCTCTGCCTGGTGCGGGTCATCGCCGGGAGCGCCGACGCGCCGGCACCACTCGAGGCAATGCATCTGGACGACTCGCAGCTTGCCGCGGGGGTGCGGCTCGCGTGCCAGGTCGTCCCGCGTGGCGATCTCGAGGTCGAGGTGCTGGCCACCGCCGCACGCCCGGCCTGGCGCTGGCTGCGCCGCGACGAGACCGCGCCGCCGCGGGTTCCTTTGCCGGCGGCCCACCCGGCAGCGACCGATTCGGCGCGGACTCGTGCGGCTTCGGCCGGTCGGCTCGGGGTCGCCGTGGATCTGGGCACGACCACGCTCTCCCTGTCGCTGTTCGATCTGGCCACCGGCCGCTGGCGCGCCGGTTGCCGCGGCCCGAACCCGCAAGCACTGTTCGGTCAGGACATCCTGACCCGGCTGATGGCCGCCATCGAGTCGTCGGCGCAGGCCGGGCAGATGTCCCAGGCGGTGGTCGAGGCGGTCGGTCTGGCCATCAGCGGGCTGGCGATCCGCGCCCGCGCGCAGACCGCGGACATCGCCGCGGTGACGGTGGTCGCCAATCCGACCATGCTGGCCCTGTTGACGGGGGATCGGATCGCGCGCCTGATCGACCCGCGCAGTTGGTCGCAGCCGATCGCCTGCCACCCGGCGGACCCCGCGGCCTGGGCACTGGCCTGGGGCATCGACACCGCGGCCCGGATCGACCTGGTGGCGCCGCTGGCCGGGCTCATCGGCTCTGATCTGTTGGCCGGGTTGATCGCGACCGGGCTGACCGACGCGGCCGACCCGGGCCTGCTGATCGACTTCGGCACCAACTCCGAGCTCGCGCTGTGGGACGGCGCGACCCTCTGGGCCACCTCGGCGGCGGGCGGCCCGGCGTTTGAGGGGAGTGGCCTGGGCTGCGGTCTGCCGGCCGAGCCCGGCGCCATCGACCGGCTGGTGTTCCGCGACGCGCGCCCGGTCTGGCATGTCATCGGTGGCGGCCCGCCGCACGGCCTGTGCGGCACCGGCCTGGTGGACCTGATCGCCGGGCTGCGACGGGCGGGGCAGCTCACCGAACGCGGGCGTTTCGTCCCTGAGGTACCCGCGACCCTACCCCCGACGGGCTTTGCCCTGGCGGCCGGGGGGCATGGCGTGCGCTTGAGCGGTGCGGACGTGGACCTGTTTCAGGCGGCGAAGGCGGCCATCGGGGCCGGTGTCGCGCTGCTGCTCGAACACGCCGGCCTCGAGGTCGCGTCGCTCGGGCGGGTCTGCGTCGGTGGCACCTTTGGGAGTGGTCTCGACATCGCCAACGCCCAGGCGATCGGGCTGCTGCCGGCGATCCCGTCCGCACGGGTCGAACTCTGCGGCAACACCGCGCTGGCCGGCGCCCGCGCGCTGCTGCTCGCGCCGGAACCCGGTGCGCGGCTGACGGCGATCCGGGCCCAGGCACGCGTGATCAATCTGGCGCGCGAGCCGGACTTCGACGACCGGTTTCTGGACCAGCTCTATCTGCGCCCGCTGACGGGCCGGTCACGATGAACGCGGCGCATCCGGCGCTGCGGGTGATCGAGGTCGCCCAGTATCTGACCGGGCTGACCGTGGCGCAGGACGTCTGGGGCGAGGCGAGCCGCGCCGTCATCAGCCTGCTGGATGCCGACTGGTGCGCCGTCGGGGCGCCGGACGACGCCGGCGCGATCCGGCTGCACGCCTGGGCCTTCACCGAGCCGGTCTTCGCCGCCGATTGGTCCGTGGTGCCGACGGCGGTCGGGCCCGACCCCCACCCGTCCGCCCAGCCGCCCCCCCAGCCGCCCCCCCAGCCGGGGCCGGCACTGCGCCACTGCATCGCCGAGACGCTCGACAGCGGCTTTCTCGGGTTCTATGTCCGCACCGACCCCGACCCCGAACCCGGCACCGTCATGTGTCTGCCGATCACCCAGGAGTCGCGGGTCACCGCCGTGCTCGCGGTCGGGCATCGCGGCGGCGAACCGCCGTCGAACGAGTGCCTGAACGTCTATCTGGCGGTGGCCGGGATGGTCGGCACCGCCGCGACGCGGCTGGCCTCGGAGTGCGAGTTGCGCGAACACCGTCGCCACCTGGCCGCGCTGGTCGAAGAGCGCACCGCCGCGTTGCGTGCGACCAATCGCCAGTTGCAGCGCGAGGTCCGTGAGCGGAAAAGCAATCAGGCGATCCTTGCGGCACGCCTGCGGCTGATCGCGCTGGCCCCGTCGCACGGGCTCACCGAACTGCTGCGCGCCACGCTGGACGAAGTTGAAGCACTCACCGGCAGCACGATCGGCTTCTATCATTTCATCGATGCGGACCAGCGGACGATCTCACTGCAAACCTGGTCCACCAACACCATCCAGAACATGTGCGAGGCCGTGGGTGAGGGCCAGCACTACCCGCTCGATCAGGCGGGGGTCTGGGTCGACTGCGTGCGCCAAGGCCGCCCGATCATTCACAACGACTACGCCAGTCTGCCGCAACGCCGGGGCCTGCCGCCCGGACACGCCACCATCGTCCGGCAACTCACCGCCCCCGTACTGCGCGACGGCCGCATCGTCGCGATCCTCGGCGTCGGCAACAAGCCGCACAACTACACCGTCCGGGACCAGGGCGTCGTCGCTGCACTCGCGGACCTGGCCTGGGACACCGTCGAGCGCAAGCGCCTGCAGGATCTGCTGCAACACCAGGCGACGACCGATGAACTCACAGGCCTGCCGAACCGTCGTCTGTTCATGGAGCAGGCGGCGCAGGAGCTGGCGCGCTCACTGCGCTACGGATACGACTGCTCCATCGCGATGATCGACCTCGATCACTTCAAGCAGATCAACGACGTCGCCGGGCACGCGGCGGGCGACCAGGCCCTGGTCACCATGGCGCGGGCGTACCAGGCGAGCCTGCGCGAGACCGACCTGTTCGCACGCGTCGGCGGCGACGAGTTCGCGCTGCTGCTGCCTCAGACCGGCCCGGTGTCGGCCCGCGAGGTTGTCGAGCGGCTACGCGCCGCGCTCGCGGCCGGCCCCGGTGAGGATCCGCAGGCTGCGCCGGCGCTGACGATCAGCGTCGGCATCGCGTCGTTCCCCGGCGTACCGGGGGAACTGGACGCGCTGCTGCGCTGCGCGGACCAGGCGCTCTACTGCGCCAAAGCGGCCGGACGCAATTGCGTTTGCATCGCGCCACCGGCGTCGAACAGTTCGATGCGCGCCCCGTAGGTCGCCTCGAGCAGCGGGATCAATGTCCGGAGCTCGGCAGGCAACACCGTAGTTGGTCAGCGGCACGCCGAGGTCGGTGGCGACGTATTCCATGGTCAACGGGCCATTGGAGAAACGGCCGTTGACATTGGGTGCCGGGACGGTCGCCGGGTTGATCGTGAAGGCGTTACCGATATCGACGTTGGAGTCACCAAACCTGACCCGATTTCCTCATTCTCCACAGGCAGAGTCCGTTTCCGAGCGTTTCGGCCCATCGCGCCCCCCAGACGAAGGGTTGCAGCACATGGCCGCGCGGTGCCCAACGGCCGGCGTAGCGCGCCCACGTGACGAGATCGTGCAAGAATTCCCCGTCCGCCTTCGGCGCCCCCGTCCGGCTGAAGCCTCGACCTCCAGTTCGGGCTTGATCGCCCAAGAGGTCGAGGCGTTACCGTGGACGTCATGCCGGGACCCGGTGGGAGCGGCTTCAGCCGCGACGAGACCACGGCAGTTTGCCGGAATCGCGTCGCGGCTGAAGCCGCTCCCACACACGCCTTTCTTCGTCCCGGGTCGCTGGTCTTGCCGCCATGGCCGTTACCCGGTGCCCACCGCTTGCGGGCCTGGTTGGGGCGACGAAGGAGACCCGACACGACCGATCCGGCAAGTTTGGATGAGGCCCGAGCGCCAGTCTCACCGCCGCCCCCGTCCGGCAGGACGCCGTCTGCCGCGAGTCGCAAACTATAACTCTAAGTGATACTCTCTAGCGCTATGAGACGCGTCTTCCGAATCAGTGGGCGGGAGCTTGAACCTGGAAAGAGCATTTGTTTCACGCAAAGACGCAAAGTTTTTCAATGCGATATCTCTGTCGTACGGTTCACCTACCGGGTGACGGGATCATCGCCAGCAAAGTTCTATTCTTCTTTGCGTTCTTGGCGTCTTTGCGTGAGCAATTGCCGATTCTAGGTTGAAGCCTTGCGGGCACGCTACCAGTTGAGCCAGACCGTGCTCGCCTGCGTATTGAATACGAGCGCATCGACGGTGCGGCAGTGGGAGATCGGCGCCAAACACCCCAGCGGTCCATCGCTGAAGCTATTGAGCATGCTGGATCACAAAGGGCTCGATGCGTTGCTGTAGGTCGCGAACCTGCCTTCGCCGGTGCGGATGACCGGGACCGGCGGGTGAGGTTCCCGCTCGACACCAAGGTCCCGTCCGGGTCCGCAGGGTCCGCTGTGCGGACCGGACGCCCCGCTGGGTCCGCTCGTGGTTCGGTCCGCACAGCGAACCCTTTCGGGCTATTCGTTGCCGGGGTTGGGGCCGGTCCACAGACCAAATCGCTCGGCGGATGGGGTCACGGCGGATGGGGTCAGGTTCAAATCAATTATTCGCTGTCCGCTCCGCTGCGACAGGGCTTCCAACCTGCTCCATACGCCGCAAGATGTTTGAGCCAAGTGAATATGCGTAAATGCTGGATGGAGTGAAAGTAAACTTGACCCCGGAATGGTTGACGTTCGCCGCGGCGACCGTGCGCGACGTGATGAGAATCGGCTGCTTGATCTTGGGGTTCTTGGACACGAATTCCACGCAGTTGTCCAGCTCACCCCGCGCCTTGAAAGGCCGATCGCTCCATTTGACCTCGACCGCCCATTCGGGCCTTTGTTCCACGGCATCCATATAGACTATATCGATCTCACCAGTAGTCCAACGAGCATAAAAAAGCTGAGTCGCCTGGCTATGTTGCCATTGGCTGAAAATCGCCGTCTCAGTCAGCGACCCCATCGCCGCCGAGTCTGCGTCAATTTGCCCGAACAAGGCCGCACGCATGGACGGATTCGTCAGATAGACCTTAAAGAACATCGCACGCTTGAAGCGTTTGGCACTCTGATCGATTCGTTCGACTCGACGAATTAAAAAGGCGGCTTCAAGATATTCCAGGTACCGTTTTATCGTGTTCTTTGCGACTCCGGATGACTGAGAGAGGCCCTCCAGGCTGACCTCATTTCCAGTGTTATACGCCAACATGGTGAAAAGACGATTTAATTCCTGGATATCGCTGATGCCGTAGAGACTCGGGAGGTCGCGCAGCAATACCTTATCGACAATATCGCTCTTGATATACTGCCCTGGGTCACTCCGGATGGTAGCCGAGAATACGGCTTCTGGATAGCCCCCGAAGTTGAGATAGTTAACGAACTCTTCATTAAGCGCGACGATATCTTTCGCACGGTACTTAGCCCCACTCAGGAGACTCGGATCGCTCCCCGCGACCAATTCGACAAGCTCATTATCCCGCTCGATAAACTTAAGATATTCGGCAAACGTCAGCGGCGGAAGCACATAGTCACTGAACCTGCCGGCACCCGATTCCGTGCTCTTGAGCCGCAACGCCGCCGCCGCTGAACCAGTGACCACGAACTTGTAGTCCGGGTACGAGTCGACAAGTGACTTCAGGTGCACCTCCCAGTCCCGCAAATATTGTATTTCGTCGAAAAATATGTGGATCGGCGTTTGCCGCTGGTGTCCGAATTTCTCCAGGAAAAACCCCAGTAGTCGCGCGAGTGGCAGCCCGGTATAGATTGGCGTTTCGAGCGAGAGATACAGAATATGATCGGCCTCCTTGCCGGCGTCGATCAGTCCGCGAATCGCGTGATAGACCATCACCGTCTTGCCGACACGGCGCGGCCCCATAAGGACAATGGCCCGACGTACGCTGGTGTCCATCACCGCCTTAAAGAAGGAATCAAAATACGTCCGTCGCGGCGCATCCTGAAATGCAATTTTCGCCGACGGTCCCGCACCCCACCACGGATTATCAAAAGCCAGGCGGGCGACAATGTCTTCTTTCGCGATTTCAAGCATTTCAAGCCCAAGCCACTCTGAGGTCAGGACGCAAACTGAGGCTAGCACGCACCCGAAACAAGATCAAGGGACTGATCTTAGGCGACGAGCCCGTCTCTCTGTCCCAGGTTTCCGCATGTCCCGGATTTCCGCAGGCGATCCTGCGCTCGTCCTGCCTCGCCGGGCTTGCGCGCTGATCGCGCGGGGGCCGACGGCGCGATGGCCAACACGGGGACCTCGGGTCGCCCACCCCGCGGCGCCCTGGCCTTTAGCCGGCGACGCCCTAACTCGCCTGCCGGAGTTCCTCCCGCAACACACGCCGCAACGTACTTTCAAGATCGGCGATGCTCTGGCGCTGGATGTGTCCCAGCAGCGCGTCGTTGATCAGGGTTTGGTTGTTGCCGCCGCCCTTCACCTGCTCGCGGAACCACTCGATCACCTCGGGATCGAGGCGGATCCTGATCCGCTCCTTGTTGCCCTTGATGATCGGCCCCCGCCGGCTCCCTGAAAAATCGTACTCGTCGCGCATGTTGTTCACCCTTGTTCGTAGTGTCGGCGCTCGGCGCCGGTGGCGAGCCGCGCCGAGATAATTGTCACTAAACACCGGATGATCCGTTCCGCGCTGTCGGACATTGCCAGACAAGGAGACACGCCAGTTCCGGGAACAGTTTACTCAATTCGGTCGCCGTAACCAGCAGAGGCCGCAACCAGTTGAGATATGAGTAAATTGTCTCCGGAACTCGGCTGCACGCTGGTCCGCTAGCATATCCATGGTACGTTTCCTATTTCGCAGGCGGTGAGGTTTAGCCATGGCCCCGTTCCCCGTCCCCCCGCTCGCCCACGAAGACCGCCAGACCCTCCTGGCCGCGCTCTGCGACACGCCCCAGTTCGCCACGGTCGCCGGGCGTCAGACCCTGGTCCGCAACGCACTGGGCGGCTACCCGCTGAGCGGGCAGGTGCGTAAGAGCCTGGGTTGGCTCGACTGGGAGGGCAGCCCGCTGGTGGTGGCCGACCACCTGGTCGACCTGCTGGATGGCCAGGAGCCGGCCCCCGGGGTCCCCGCGCTGGGACTGATCGCCCAGGCCATCGAGCCGCTGGTCGGCGCGGCCCATCAGGGTCCCTTGGTCGCCCTGCGTCGGCGCATGGGCTGGGGCGCCGACCCCGCACCGGCCGCGGCCGAGACCTGGCAGGACGAGCGCCCGCCCGGGGCCGTGGTGCACGAGCGCATCGTTGGCGAGGACACACTCAAACCCATCGCCTACCTGCACAAGGCACTGCGCGCCGCGGACGCGGTGGTGCGGGTCGCGGTCCGTCAGAGTACCGGCCAGTCGGTCAAGTGCGGCACCGGCTTCCTGGTCGCCCCCGACCTGATGCTGACCAACCACCACGTTATCCGCAACACGGCCGAGGCCGCGGGCACCGAGGTCAGCTTTTTCTACGAGTTCGACATCGACGGCCGCCCGCGTGACGCGATCACCGTCGGCACCGCAACAGACCGGCCGCTGGCTTTCACCGATGCGGACCTGGATGTCAGCCTGGTGCGGTTGGACGGCGCCCCGCGGCTCGCCCATTATCTGCCCCTGCGCCGCGCCCTGCTGCGCCGCGACCAGCGGGTTGCCATCATCCAGCACCCGGGCGGCTTCCTGAAGAAGGTCTCGATGCAGAACAACCTGGTGGCCGCCGCCGACGGACTTATCGTCCAGTATTACACCAGCACCCAGGGCGGCTCCTCCGGGTCGCCGGTCTTCGACGACGAGTTCACTGTCGTCGCCATCCACCACAGTGCGGTCCAGGACCAGGCCTGGGCGGACACGAGCAAGGCAAGGCCAGCCGATGACCCCAAGCGCGTCGAGGACCTGCAATGGCGCAACCAGGGTACCAGCGCCGTCGCCCTGATCGCCGCACTTGAGGTGAGCGTCCCAAACCTCGTCGCCAAACTGCGCATCCTGGACTGACCCATGGACCCGGACCTGCGCCGACGGATCGAAGACCTGCTCCTGGCGCTCCCGCAATGGGAGCGCTACGACAGTCTGCTCGCCGGCATCCTGCGCGGGCACCCCATCTGGCTGGAGGTCCAGACCGAGGGCAACCAGCGCGATGTCGCCCGCCGCCTGCTCGATCTCTGCACCAACCCGACCACCCCGCTGCACGGCCACCCGCCGCCGATCTGCGCCCTGCTCGCCGGACTGGCCGAGGAACTGGCCGCACACCCAGCGCACGGCGCCGAGGTCCGCGACCTGAGCACCCGGCTCTGCCAGGGCCGCCGCGCCCGCCCGCGCCCGGTCTGAGACCGCGCCCCCTACCGCGGTCTCGCCTACTTCGACCGTCGGCACGCCCCGATCTTCTTCGGCCGCGACGCCGAGGTCCAGGAACTGATCGAGACCCTGACCACCGGGCAGGGCCGGCGCCTGTGCATCGTCATCGGCGCCTCCGGCTCCGGCAAGTCCTCCCTGGTACGCGCCGGGCTCTGGGCCAGGCTGGAACAGGGACAGGTCCCCGAGTGCCCCGGCAGTGCCGATTGGCTGATCAGCGCCATGACCCCCACGGACCTGGACACCCCGCTCGACTCACTGCGCGCCGCCGCCGTCACCGCCATCCGCGATCACGAGTCGTTCGACGACCGCCGCGGCTTCGACTGGGGCCGGGCCATGGCGGAGATCAAGATCGGCACCCGCTCGCTGGCCGCCGTCGCCCAAGACCTGTTGAGCGGTCATCCCCAGGCCCGTTGGCTCCTGATCCTGGACCAGATGGAAGAACTGTTCACCGCGGTCCCCAAGGACCAGGCGACTGCCTTCATCGACCTGCTGATCGACGCGACCAAACCCACCGCGGACGGGGGCGACCCGCCGCTCCAGGTCCTCGCCACGCTGCGGGCCGACTTCTTCCACCACTGTCTGCTGCACCCCAGCCTCAAGCGCAGCCTCGCCCGGGACGGCGGCAAGTTCCTGCTCGGACCGCCGGACCTGGCGGCCCTGATCGAGATGGTTGCCGGGCCGCTGACCGAGGTGGACCTTTTGGAGCGGCCAGGCGATGGGGGCGACCCGGTGCCAGTCCGCTGGTCCTTGGACCCCGGGCTCGCGAACCGCATCGCCGCCGAGGCTGACCGGCGGGAGGGCGGACTGGCGCTCATGGCCTTTGCGCTCCAGGAACTCTATCGCGCCTGTCGGCCCAGCCGCCGGCTGGCACTCGAGACCTACGAGAGCGCCGAATTCGGCGGTCTGGGCGGCGCCATCGCCCGGCGCGCCGAGGCCACGCTGCGGGAACTGGGTGGCGATTGGGAGCCCGTGCTCCAGCGCGTCTTTGCCCGCCTGGTTCAGGTCGGCGAGGACGATGCGCCGACCCGTCGGCGCGAGCGGCTCGGGTTCTGGGACGCCGACCCCGAAGGCAGCCGGCTGGTCCATGCCTTCGTAAAGGCACGGCTGCTGGTCGCTGCCGCGAGACCGGGCGAGCCGCCGACGGTGGAGGTCGCCCATGAGGCACTGCTGCGGGAGTGGCCCAAGCTGGCCGACTGGATCGGCACGCGGCGCGATGCGTTCCGGCTCTGCGAGCGGGTGCGGACCGAGGCGTGGGCCTGGGTGGAAGGCGACCCGCGGCGGCATATTCGCCAGCCTTGGCACCTCGATACGATCCTGGACGTCCGTATGCAGCTTGCCGAAGAGAGTCTTCTCGAACAGTTGGTTAAGGAATCCCCAGCCGCAGAGCTGCTCACCTCCGAGGCTGACTGGCTGATCGCCGAGTTGTGCTGCGGCGCCGTCGGCCATCAGCGCCGTCGTGACATCGGCCGACGCCTGGCAGAGATCGGCGATCCGCGCCCGGGCGTCGGTGTTATTGATGGCCTGCCGGACATACTTTGGCGGTCGATTCCGGGCGGCAAGGTCGCGATGGTGCTGCGGGACGGTTGGTTTGAGGTCGACCGCTTTTTCATGGCTGTATATCCGACCACCTTCGCCCAGTTCCGTAGCTTTCTCGCTGCGTCGAATGGCTTCGATGAACGTATTTTGTGGAACGGACTGATACACGAGTGCCGAGATGATGCCTGGAACACCGGGCTGCCGAACCACCCGGTAACCAATTGCTCCTGGCACGACGCCATGGCCTACTGTCGCTGGCTGAGTGCGCGGCTGGGCATAGGCATCCGTTTGCCTAATGAGTGGGAGTGGCAATGGGCGGCCGAGAGCACCCGGCTAGTGGATTACCGCCCCTTCGAGCAGACGTACCCGTGGGGACCAGATTGGCGGGATGGACTAGCAAATACGGACGAATCCGGCATCCAGGGAACTACTGCCGTGGGCATGTATCCGCATGGGGCCAGTGCTCAGGGAGTCTGCGACTTGGCCGGAAACGTCTGGGAGTTGTCTCTGAACGATTATAAAGATCCGCGCGCGGCTGGGCTCCCAAGACGCGGGTGTCTGGGATCGCGCGGCGGCTCCTGGAGGGATAACCAAGACCGGGCGCGCGCGACCGATCGGACCACAGGCTATGGCCTAAGCAGACGCGACAGAGCCGTTGGTTTTCGGGTGGTGTGCGCGTCCTCCGGGCCGGACGGGGCATTTGCCCCGTCCGAAACGTTTTCGGCGCTCCGCTGATCCCTGGGCTAAGCGCCGCCCGCTTGAGCCCATCGCGCCCCCAGACGAAGGGTTGCAGCACCTGCCCGCGCAGGCCCCAACGGTCGGCGTAGCGCCCCCACGCGCCGACACTGTGCAAGAATTCCCCGTGCGCCTTCGGCGCCCCCGTCCGGCTGAAGCCTCGACCTCCGGTTGGGGCCTGATCGCCCAGGAGATCGAGGCTTTGCCGTGAACGTCAGGTCGGGACCCGGTGGGAGCGGCTTCAGCCGCGACGAGGCCACGGCAGCTTGCCAGAATCGCGTCGCGGCTGAAGCCGCTCCCACCCACGCCTTTCATCGTCCCGGGTCGCTGGTCTTGCTGCCATGGCCGTTACCCGGTGCCCACCGCTTGCGGGCCTGGTTGGGGCGACGAAGAAGGCCCAACACTGCCGATCCGGCAAGTTTGGACGAGGCCCGAGCGCCAGTCTCACCGCCGCCCCCGTCCGGCAGGACGCCGACCGCCGCAAGTCGCAAACTATAACTCTAAGTGATACTCTATAGCGCTATGAGACGCGTTTTCCGAACACGCCATTTCTCGCGCTGGATGCGCAAGACTGAGCTGACTGACGCGATCCTGTGTGCGGCGGTCCGCGAGATGGAGGCGGGGCTGGTCGATGCCGATTTGGGTGGCGGCGTCGTCAAGAAGCGGATCGCCGGTCCCGGCCGCGGGAAGCGCGGCAGTGCCCGGACCCTGGTGGCGACCAACCGGCTGGGCCGCTGGTTCTTCCTGTTCGGATTTGAAAAGAACGACCGCGACAACATCAGTGAGCGGGAGCTTGAAGCCTTGCAGGCCTTGGCGCATGACCTGCTGGGGCTCGAGGCGAATCAACTCGCCGCCCAAGTGGCGAATGGTGCATTGGACGAGATCTGCGATGACCAGCAAGATTAGAGACGGCAGCCGCATCCTCGAAGCGGTCCACGCGACCGCCCAAGACCTGCATGTTGCCGGCTTCATCGACAAGCGGCGCCTGCGCCATTTCGATGCCCTGTGTCTGGACCCCATCCCCACCTATACCGGTGAGGGTATCCGCGCCTTGCGGGCACGCTACCAGTTGAGCCAGACCGTGCTCGCCTGCGTATTGAATACGAGCGCATCGACGGTGCGGCAATGGGAGATCGGCGCCAGGCACCCTAGCGGTCCATCGTTGAAGCTATTGAGCATTCTGGATCACAAAGGGCTCGATGCGTTGCTGTAGGTCGCGAACCTGCCTTCGCCGGTGCGGATGACCTGGACCGGCGGGTGAGGTTCCTGCTCGACACCAAGGTCCCGTCCGGGTCCGTAGGGTCCGCTGTGCGGACCGGGCGCCCCGCTGGGTCCGCTCGTGGTTCGGTCCGCACAGCGAACCCTTTCGGGCTATTCGCCGCCGGGGTTGGGGCCGGTCCACTGACCAAATCGCGCAGCGGATGGAGTCACGCGGCGGATGGACAGGGTTTGAAACTTGGCGTCAATCGTCGTAATGAAGGCGTCCGCCCGTTCCACGCTGTCGTCGGCGATGTAATCCCAGATTTGGACCAGGTCGCCGAGGGCCTTTGGGCGTTTGACGATGATCGGCATTTAACCCTCGCGCAGTCGCTCGGCCCGACGTTGGCGACCGGCCTGCTTCGCCTCCTCGGCAGACCAGGGCGTCGCGGGGCCGCTGTCCAACCGCGAATCCCAGGAGACCAGCGGCCAGACCCGGGGTCGCTCTGGTCAGTGCCCGCTACTGTGTTCTGGGGGGCGCGCGCTCCCAAGCCGGGCCAGGGCATCGTAGATCGGCACGTCGTGGAGCATCTCCGCCACCAGATAGGCGGCCAGACAGGCGGCCAGCATGGGGAAGAGCATGACGTAATTGCCCGCCATCTCCAGACAGATGACGATGCCGGTCAGGTGGGCGCGCACGCTGGCGGTGAAGAAGGTCGCCATGCCGACCAGTGCGAAGGCCAGGGGCTGCGGCACCAGGTCCGGCGCCAGGTGCGCGAAGCCGGTGCCGATGCCCAGACCGAGCAAGGCACCCAGGGCCATGATCGGGGCGAAGAGCCCGCCGGGTGTCCCGGCCGCATAGGACAGGGGCCCCAACAGGAAGCGCACCATGACCACGGCGACGAGGGTTCCCGAGACCCAGCCCCCGGTGAGCACGGACTGGGTGATGGCGTCACCCCCACCGACCCAGTCCGGGGCGTACCAGGCCACGGTGCCGACCAGGACGCCGATGAGCGCGGCACGCGGCAGGAGCGGGAACCGCGGATGGCGTGCCAGCCCGCGCAGGAGGGCGAGCAACAGCCGGTTGTAGGCGACCCCGATGAGGCCCAGGCCCAGACCCAGGGCCAGATAGAGCCAGATGGCGTTGATCGGCGGTTCCTGCAGGGTGGCCATGGTGTAGTCGCGCGGCAGCTCGAAGAGGGCGCGTTCGACCCAGACGGCCGCGGTGCAGGCGGTGGCCGTGAGCACGAAGCCCAGGGGCGACATCCGGCGCAGCACCTCCTCCAGAATGAACAGGGTGCCGCCGACCGGTGCGTTGAATGCGGTGGCGAGGCCCGCGCCGGCGCCCGCCGACATCAGGAACATCCAGCCGTCCTTCAAGCCCTTGAAGCGCTGCCCCACCCGCTCACCGATCACGGCGCCGATCTGCACCGTCGGCCCTTCGCGCCCGAGTGCGAGCCCGGCGGACAGCGCTAGCCAGCCGCCGAGGACCTTGACCGGGATGATCCAGTCGCCCCCCGAGGGCTGCTCGCCGCGCAGGATGCCCTCGACCCGCGGGATCCCGCTGCCGGCCGCGGCCGGGGAGACGCGCTGGACCAGCCAGGCCGCGAGCGCCGCGGCCGCCGCCACCGCCGCGCACAGGGCGAGCCAGCCCAGCCAGGGGTTCCAGGTCCCGGCCAGGGCGATGAACGCGGCCCGCAGCCCGTCGCCCCAGCGCAGTAAAAGCAGGAAGCCGCAGCCGATGGTGCCGACCAGGAGCCCGGTGACCAGTGCCCCCAGGAAGAGCGCGAGCCACGCATAGCCGATGGGCGGCGGCTGATCCGGTACCGGATGCGGCGGCTGCGGGTCCCAGACAGTCACGGCCGATCGACCCCGCACCGTTCACTTCGGGGATCGATCACCCTAGAAAGAGCATTTGTTTCACGCAAAGACGCAAAGACGCAAAGTTTTTTCAATGCGATATCTCTGTGGCACGGCTCACCTGCCGGGTGACGGGATCATCGCATGCAAAGTTCTATTCTTCTTTGCGTTCTTGGCGTCTTTGCGTGAGCCATTGCGGATTCTAGGATCACCAACCGGGGGCCGACCTCGCGGATCCCGGTAGCGTCGCTCCCCAGCGGGAATCGCGTGACGGCCACGCGGGCCTTGATCATCGTTCCGGCCAGCGGCCACCTCTTGGAGTCCAAGATCAGAATCGGAAGGTCGTTCGCAGCGACAGCACGGTGGCATTGGCCCGCCGCGGGTCGAGTGCGGGATCGAAGATGACCTGAACCGCGGGCGTGATCAGGAGACCGCCGAACAGGGTCCAGGTCCAGTAGACCTCGATCGTCTTTTCATTGCGCGCGCCCGGCGGCGTGACGGGCGGGTCCGCCGCCTCGCTCAGGCCCACCGCCACGGCGAACTGGTCGGTCGCGGCCCGCTTGAGCGGATTGTTCAGCGCCACGCCCAGGGCATAGGCGTTCTTGATCTGGGTGACGAAGCCGTCGGCGCCATTCGCGCGGGCGAACACCGCCCAACGGTCGTCCAGGTTCTGCACCGCGTTGACCGACCAATTGCGCGTGGCGGGCTGCGCCGGGATCGCGGGGGTATCGAAATAGGAAAAAGAATACTGGGCAGACCCCAGGCCAGGGACGCTCGGGCTCCATTGCAGGTAGCCGAACCAGGCACAACAATCGGCACCCGCGTCATCAAGCGTGATCGTCTCGCCGGGATAGTTGTTGGTGGCCTGCAGCCCGGTGGCAAGCTGGATCGTGCCGGTGGCATTGAATTGGACAAAGGCGCCCAGGCCCGTCATCAGATAGGTCTGGGTCGCGTTCTGGGCAAAGAGATAGTTGTTGAAGTTCAACTGCTGGTTGCCGAGATAGGCATTGCCGTCGAAGCCGTAAAACGGATACTGGCCGAGGGTGAACAGCCAGCGATGGTCGGGGGTGGCCTGGGTGTAGGTCAAGCGGGAGAAGTTCAGGAAGCGGGTGGAATAGTCATTGATCGGCGTGATCAGGCCGAGGTTGGACTGGAGTGCGGCGCCGGTCTGGACCACCGGATAGCCGATGGCGTTATAGGCGATCTGAACGGACCCAGTGCCCCGGTGCGCGCTTCTGAACAGGGTCCAATCGAGCGACGGTGCGGCAAAGACCTGGAGGGTCGGGGCGCCGCCGTCGGGGAAGCCCCACTGCGCGAGGACGCTTACGTCCATCGCAAACGCGATGGCGGCCGCCTCCTGCACGCGCGCCTTCCACTGCACAGCGTCGACGTAGGCCTCGGCAACGTCTTGATAAAGCGATGCGGGCGGCGGCGTAGGCCGGATGTCGTCACGCACCCGTCCGATTCTTGGGGCCGCGGGGACGTCATCCGCCCGGAGGGGAACAGCACCGGGCGCGGCACCGTGGCACCAGGCCGCCGTGGCACCGGCACCCAGGAGCGCTGCTACCGCGAGGGGGACGCCGCGTACATGCCGATCTGCGGTATTCATCGCGATCCCCCCGTCGCTAACGCCTGGCCCGCGCGTGGAGCCGTGCGCGGTTCGACAACGAATGGGATCATCTCCAATCCGTTTCTGGAATACGCGTTCAAACGGCCATCCTGGCCGCCCGAACCCTGCGAAGGGTTGTTCGACCCCCCGCAGGATCAGGTTACCGGCGTCCGCCCCCAAGGTTCAAAAAGCCCCAAGGGGGTCCCAGGGGCAGACGCAGTCGCCTCGCTAGCCCTTGGAGCCCAGCCGCAGGCCGCCGTGGATGAAATAGACCTCGCCGCTCAGGGCCTCGTTGCTATAGATGTCACCGACCAGTTGCGCCACTTCCGCGGGCTCGATCAGACGGCCGATGGGAATATCCAGCAGGATCTTGTCCAGGGCCTGCTGATTCATGTTCTTCACCATCGGCGTGCCGACATAGCCCGGGGCCACGGCGACGCAGCGGATCTGAGTGGACAGGCCGCGCCGGAAGAATTCCGCCGTGATCACCTTGGGCATGACCGACATGGCGGCCTTGGTCGAGGAATAACTGATCTGGCCGGCGGTCCCCAGGGAACCGGTGGAGGAGACCAGACAGATGAGTCCCTTGCACTTGTTGTCGATCATGCGCGCGGAGCATTCACGCACGGTCAGGAACACGCCGTTCAAGTTGATGTCGATGACCTTCTTGAAGTCATCGAAGGACAGCTTGCGCGTGACCTTGCCGGTCTCGCGGTCCGGGGAGACCATCATGCCGTCCTTGATGATGCCGGCGAAGGGGGCGACCAGATTGATGGCGCCGAATTTCTCGATAGCCGTATCGGCCAGCTTGCCGGCGTCCTCTTCGCTGGTCACGTTGCCGACCAGGGTCACCACTTCGCCGCCCTGTGCTTTGAGTGCGGCGGCGGCCTTTTCCAGGGGCTCCTGCGCGACGTCGCCCAGGACCACCTTGCCGCCGTTCTTGACCCAATGCTCGGCGAGGGCGAAGCCGATGCCGCCGCCGCCGCCGGTGATCACCGCAACCGAGCCTTTGATGTCCAACATATTATTTATCCTCACGTTTTTATTGCATGGAGACGCCGCACGCAGCGGCGGCGCCGTTTGGTATCGCCATCGGGAAAGTCACGCCGAGCCAGCCCAGGGCGCGTCAGGGGCCCGCCCGCACGGGGGCCGAATGCTCGCCGATTCCGGCCGTGAACACAAGCGCGTCGAGATGGCGTCGCTCATGACCGCGGTATCCGGGGCGATGTTCAGTGCCGCGAGCGCGCCCGCGAGGGCGTCCAGGCTGCACGGGTGCACCACGGCGGTCGCCATGGGCTTGTGGCCCTGGCAGCGCTCGTCGAGGCTGCGCTCGGCGGCGATGACATAGAGCGCTGCGCGCGTCAGGGCCTCGAGGAACCGCTTGGCGTCGGTGTCGATGTTGGCATAGACATCGCATTGCTTGCCTTACCAGCCGAGCCGGGTGATCTGCGGCCGGTCCCAGGGGCCGGTGATGCGGTACTGGTAGCTGGCCAGACGATTGATGGCGCCGCCGGTGAGCCGGTCGAACAAATAGACCCCGGCGCCCGCCACCGGACCCGCGGCGATCCCGCTCGCCAGGGCGAGGCTGGTGCCGAGGCTGGGCACCACGGTGACCAGTTGGTCGTAGGTGCGGGCGCGCAAGTCGGCGATGCCCCGGACCTGGATGTTGCTGGAACTGGCCGCGATCTCAAAGGTCTGCACGCGTGCCTGGCCGCAACCCAGATCGATTCGCCCGGTGATCCGATTGAAGGCGAACCCCCGGGCGTAGACATCGGCAATATCCAGGGACAGTCGGCGGCGCAATTCATACAGGTTGAGGAATTCGTTGAGGACACCGAGCACCCGGCCCACCCCGGGGTTCACCTCCAGCAGGCGCCCGGGTCCCACGTCGAGTTCAATGCGCCCGTTCGATTGCGTCAGCGCGAAGTCCCCGAGACCGCCCACCCACCCGAGCCGCAGGCGCGCCTGCACCAGGGCAGGGCTCAGCAGGGGGGTGTAATCCAGGGCGCGCAGCAGGGCGCCGGTGTCGGTCGATTCGAGATCCAGCACGAGGTGGCTGTCGGTGCCCTCCGGTGTGTCCTGCGCGTCGGCGTTCCCGGTCACCCGGGTGTCGCCCGGGCCTGCGTAGTCGATCCGCTGGACCTCGACCCCGCTGCCGTGTGGGCGGACCTCCAGGGCCAGGTGGCCGAGTCCGGCCGCCCCCCAGCGCAGACCTGCGGCCCGCAGGTCGAGGGCCGGTAGGCGTAGCGGCGCCGGTGCCGCGGCGATCGGGGCCGGTTCCGCCGCCGGCGCGCGGCGCTGCGGCCGCCGCTGCGGCATCAGGGCCTTGAGGTCGATACGTTCGATCTGAACCAGGAGCGGCTGCGCCGCCCCGGCCGCGCCGCCGGGCAGTCGGACCTGGCCGGCCAGTTGCCGTGAGACGAGGCTCAAGACCCAGCCGTCGGCGGCCGGGGCGGCCTGCACCTGGGCGCCGGTCAGACTGGACCAGCCCAGCTCGATTCGACCGACCCGCAGGTCCGCGGACACCGGGCCCAGCACCCGGCGGGGCTCCAGGGGCGCGTCGCGGCCGCTGCCGAGACCGGTGCCGAGGTCCGGGGCGACCCGCTCCCACCAGCCGCGCCAGGCCGGCAGGTCGAACTCCTTGAGGGACCCGTCGATAACCAGACCCGGTGCCGTCGGCGGCGCGGCCCGGCGCGCCCCCAGGGTCACCCGACCGCGCGCCAGGTCCGGCGGCGCCCCGTCGGGGTTCAGGACCAGGTCCCAGGCCAGCGGTTCGAAACTGCCGCTGACGGCCAGCGCGCCGCCGGGGAGCGGCGCGCCGGTCAGCGCCAGGGGCCGCGGCGCAGCCGCGGCCTTGCCCAGGGGGCGGGGCAGGTCCAGGGCCAGGCCGCGCAGGTCCGAGCGCAGCGTGAAGCCGAACGCTGTACCTTGACCGCGACGGCCGTCTCGGCTGGGATTGCCCCCCATGGAAGCGCCCCGGCCGGGGGCAGGAGAGCCCAGGTCGACCGCCAGGTCCCAGTCCAGGTCACCGCTTGCGACCCGCCACCAGGACGACGGAAAGGCCTCTGCCAGGGCCGCGATCGGGGTCCGCGAACGGGCCTGGATGCGCGTCGCGGCCGGCCGCGTGCCCCTGGCCGCGACCCTGTCGATAGCGAACGTGACCGGCGCCCCCCAGAGTCGCGCGCGGATGGCCTGCGCTTGCACTGAATCCAGACCGAAGCGCAGGTCGCCGGAAAGCTCAGTCAATTGCAGCGGGGTGCCCAGCAGGCGCAGCCCGGCGGCGCCCGGCCAGGACAGGCGCCCGTCCATCTTCAGTGCCCCGGCAGCGTCCAAAGGGACCTCCAGGCCCAGGACCAGTTGGGCACGCCCATCGACCTCAAGCACGCGCGCCAGCGGTCCCAGGGGCCCGTTCAGGGGGGTGTCGCGGACGAATTTCAGCCCATCGGCGAAGGGCCCACTCGCCGTCAGTTGGAGCGACAGCCGACGCGGGTCCCAGAGGTCTGCGATGGCGGCCCGCCCCTGGCGGAGCTCAGTCTGATAGAGGCGCCCCTGATCCAACCGGACCTCGAGCCGCTGCCCGGCGACTCGCAGCCCGCCGGCGGCGGCCTCAATGGGCGGCCAATCCGGCAGGTACCTCAGCACCAGGTCCCGATAGCCCAACTCGAGCTCGAAGCGGCCCTCCCCGGCGCGGAAGGGAAACCGCCGCAGCGGGCCGCGCAGCACCAGCTCACCCCGCGGCAGGCGGCCGGCGACCAGGGCCTGGGTGAGCCAGCGGGCCGCACCCGGACCCAAGGCCGTGACCGGCAGATAGCGCCGAAGCTGTGCCAGGTCGGCGTCCTCGAGGCCCGCGTGCAGGTCTAGGAACGGGCCGGTCGCGTCCGCGGGTCCGGGCAGATCGCCTTGCAAATCGAGGGTGAAGTGCGCCCGTGCGGTGAGGTCCTGATTGCCCAGCACCAGCTCGGTGCTCGCAACCTGCCAGCCGCCGGCCGGGCCGCGCGCCCAGGTGAGCGCCCCGCCGAGGCGCTCGAACTGGAGGATGGAGTCGAGGCGCGGGCGCAGGTCCAGCCCCAGTCCGGTCGTGCCGAGCCCCAGGGTCCCCCCGTCCTGATTCGCCCGCAGCGTGACGTTGAGACCGGTGACACCAGGCCATGGCCCAAGTCGCCGCAGGCCCAGTCCCCGGATGTCGACCGCCACCTGCCAGGTCGGCGGCCCTTGGGGCGGCAGCCGGACCCGCACGGCCAGCCGCCCGAGCCGGCCACGCGGGTCCAGGGCGGCCATCCGCTGCGGGTTCAGTGCCGAGGCGTCCAAGGCCGGTGACCGGGGCCAGGCACCCAGCACCCGCGCCACGAGCGCCAGATCGAGGTCGGCGACCGCGAGATCCAGTGCGCGCGGCCGCGCGTCCACCGCCAGCCGCAGATCGAGCCCCAGGTCCGTGACCCCGGCGCCGTCCACCGCCAGTCCGAGTTGCGCCGTCTGCACCCGCCAACCGGGGTCGCTTGGGGTGAGACGGACCAGGCCCTCGAGGTAGTTCAGCACCAGCACGGGCGGCGAGCGCGCCAGCCCCGTGCCCGCTGGGCCGCCGCCCGAATCGGCCTTAAGATCAGCGGTGGAATCGGCCTCGGGATCACTCGCGGCGGCCCCGGCTGGATCAGGTGCGACGGAGCGGCGTAGGACCACACCGTTGATCCCGACCCGATTGAGACTCTCAAGCAGTTCCCCCTGCTCCAGCCGATTCCAACTCTCCAGGCGGACACCCTGGCTGCTCACGAGTCCCGGCCCGCGCAGACGCGCAGGCACCCAGGGGGCCAGGTCGACACCGGCGAGGCTGAGATAGACCTCGCCGTCCCACTGGCGCCAATCGCCGCTCGCCCCCTGCAGGTTCGCACGCACTTCGAGCCGCGCGTCCTGCGCGTCGACCGGGGCGGCCCCCGGCCCGGGCAGCGCGCCCGCAGCCAGTGCGAACCGGTGGAAGCGACCCCTGTTGTGCAACCGCAGGCTCAGTCGCGTGAGTCGGAGCTGTGCCCCCAGGGCATCGTCCGTAACGTGCAGGTCCCCATCGGTGATCGCGAGCTCGCGCGCGCTCAGGAGGGTCGCCAGCGCCCCCGGATCGTCCGGACCCGGACCGGCAAGCCCGACCAGGCCCACACGACCGTCGCGCGCGCGATGCAGCGCCAGTTCGGCACCGACCAGCGTGAGGAGGCGCAGGCGGGGCGCGCCCGCCAACAGGGAGGCAAGGGGATCCAAGTCCAGTTGCAGGGCGCGCAGGCGCAACAGGTCCGCCCCGCCGTGCCGTGCACCGATCGTCACGTTGCTGAGCACCAGTTGGGGCGACCAACCGACGAGGCGCAGCCGCAACCGTGCCACGCTCACGGGATGATCGAGCCGGACCGAGAGCGCCTGGGTCAAGGCGTCGCGGTACCGGTCGGCGACCGGCAGGGCCAGGCGCAGGACCGTCATCAGGACGGCAAGCAGGATCAGGGCCGCGAGGCCCAGACGCAGCGTCCAGCGGCCCAGGCGCCGCATCAGGGAGTCACCGCCGGGATCGCCGGGGCCAACATCGGCGCAGCCGCCGCGGCCGTTTCCAATGCCACCTGCAAGTTCCTCCCCGGCGCAGTGGACACATCTGCTAGTGCATTCACGGCATGATTGCTGGAAACCCAGGCCGGGTTGCCGGCGTTTGATTGGCCTCATTGGGCAGCCACCCGTGCCGGGCGCTCCCGCTCGCGAGACCGAAGGTGGCGAAGACGCCTCCCCCACCATGGCGCCGATCCCGATCGACAATGCGCAACCGATGCCCATGGTGCTGCCGCTGTGCTCGGGGTCGCTCATGCGATTCATGCGTCCACTGTCACTCATCGTCAGACCGACCGGGAAATCGATCTTGGGCCTCGATCATCACTCCGGCCACGCGGGCGCGCCGACTGCGTAGTCAGGCCATCCTGGCCTGACCGAATCAGGGCTGGAAGCCCTGACTACGCACGCCCCAAGACCGACTGGCCGGAACGATGATCAAGGCCCGATCTTGCCATGAATCAAAATCGACGACAAGCGCTCCCGATGGGATTGATTTCCCCAAGACCCAGGTTGCCGCAGGCTTGCCGTTATGATTGGACGCGCAGCGATGGAGTGTCCCATTTTGGGTAATGACGCCGGGGCGCAAGACCGGGCCGATCCGTCCGGGGTGCGCCGACCTCATCATGAATGACGGTTGGCACCACGCAGTTGATCCGGAACACAAAGATCCAGGCGCATGGACTCGGGCGGGCCTGCTGACACGGGTCAGGGCGGCCCGGACCGCTGGCCCATTTTGGGTAACCACCGGCTTGTCAACGCCGGCGGGGACTCGCATAACTACCGCCACAAGCAGCCCTGCGCGCGCGGTGCTCGATGATTGTGGAATTCATCGGGTTCGGCCTGCTTATCCCGATCAAAACACAACGAGGACACTCACCATGGGTAAGACGACGTCAGAGAATGGCCCCTCGACACTGCTCGATTCGCGCTTCGGCTCGGTCGCCGCGGGTCGCGTGGCGCCGGACCAGCGGTTTCCCGCGACTGAAATGCGCGACGACATCGCCTATCAATTGATCAGCGACGAGCTCTTCCTCGACGGCAACGCGCGCCAGAACCTCGCGACCTTTTGTCAGACCTGGGACGACGAGAACGTCCATAAGCTCATGGATCAGGCGATCAACAAGAACTGGATCGACAAGGAAGAGTATCCGCAGTCTGCCGCAATCGATCTGCGCTGTGTGAATATGGTAGCGGACCTGTGGCATGTCCCCAAGACCGACGGCCAGGCCACCGGGACCAATACGATCGGCTCGTCGGAGGCCTGCATGCTCGGCGGCATGGCCATGAAATGGCGCTGGCGGGCACGGCGTGCCGCCCTCGGCAAGCCCACCGACAAGCCCAACTTCGTCTGCGGTCCGGTGCAGGTATGCTGGCACAAGTTCGCCCGCTACTGGGATGTCGAGATCCGCGAAATCCCGATGGAACCGGACCGCCTCTTCATGGACCCCGAGCGCATGATCGCCGCCTGTGACGAGAACACGATCGGCGTGGTCCCGACCTTCGGCGTCACCTACACCGGCAACTTCGAGCTGCCGGGGCCGCTGCACGACGCGCTCGACCAGTTGCAGAAGGCGAAGGGCCTGGATATCGACATGCACATCGACGCCGCCAGCGGCGGCTTCCTCGCGCCCTTCACCGCGCCGGAGCTCGTCTGGGACTTCCGCTTGCCGCGCGTCACGTCGATCAGTGCCTCCGGTCACAAGTACGGACTCGCCCCCTTGGGCTGCGGCTGGGTGATCTGGCGTGACGCAGCGTCCCTGCCGGACGACCTGGTGTTCAAGGTGGACTATACTTGCTATAGGCATAGGTTGCGGTATTATAAATAGCATTTTCCCTGCTGCCCGAGCAAGCTAGGGAGGTAGCCCCTCCCAATCTTTGAATTCTTATGGAGCCATGACATGTACAATTGCGAG